>Ga0182738_1000674_pt1 | contig 45452 bp, 38 predicted proteins | sample eDN5th30CBELigMG_FD_128876 | JGI IMG/M metagenome (GOLD analysis project Ga0182738, IMG submission 128876) | Enriched Miracle-Growth compost microbial communities from Emeryville, California, USA - eDNA 5th pass 30_C BE-Lig MG (version 2)... ... | reverse complement strand
CAAATATTCAAAAGAAGAACTCAAAGAATTTGAAAAGAACCAAGACATTTTAAATGAACATGAAGAAAAATTAAGACTTGAGTTACAAAGAATCGCAGAATTAGAAGAAAAGAAAAGAGAAGCCGAGGTCCAAGCTCAAGCTCAAGCTGAACCCCAAGCTGCTCAAAATGAAGAACCTCAACCTGTGTTAAGCTTAGGAGGCCCAGGTGTCAGTTCCCCATCAGTTGATGCTGCTCCAGTCACCTCTCATGTTGAAGAATCAATTTCAAATAAAACTGAATCAAACAATAAAACCCCTAAAAAACAACCCAAGAAAAAGAGTGAAGTAAATACAGATTTATAAAAATTGTAATGTTATTGTTTTCATAAAATTGTTGTATCAATCTCAATCTTAATGTTTTCAAACCTTCAAAAAGAATATTCCTTAAATCGAAATTTATTTGCCCTAAAGATTGCAACTCTTTTATTCTGAAAAATTAAAGATGATACCAGTGTAAAAAGTTAATTAGGATCTTAATTTCTCAAATTCTGTTTGCTTGATCAGACTATTTAATATTATTTATAAATTATATAATTTGTTAATTAACACTTTGAGCAAAACAAAAATGACCTCCTTAAACGAAGAAAAGCGCTGGAAAGATATCGACTCTGTCCTTCTCAGAAAAGGTCCTTATGCCCCTGAAGAATTCGAACCTTCCGAAGAAGTAAGTTTTTGCTTCTTCAAATTCCTTCTATCTCAATGTACCTATCTCACTCAATTTTTAGCTTAAGCAAACTTTCTTTGAATATGCCAGAATTCTTGTTGTCGGAGCTGGTGGTCTTGGATGTGAAATTTTAAAAGACTTGGCTCTTGTCGGTTTTAAAAATATTGACGTTATTGATCTTGATAAAATTGATATCACCAACTTGAATCGTCAATTCTTGTTCAGACAAAGCGATGTCGGAAGTTATAAATCAGAAGTCGCTGCTAGATTTATTGAAAAGAGAGTTCCTGGCTGCAAAGTCACTGCGTAAATATTTTTCAACTTTCAGTCTTTGATTTTTCTCAATAGTCATGTTGGTAAAATCCAAGAAAAACCCAAAGAATTCTATGAGGAATTCCAAGTCATCATCGCTGGTCTTGATAACATCGAAGCAAGAAGATGGCTCAATCAAACCGTCCATTCCCTTGTTGAATTTGAAAATGGCGAACCTAAACCAGAAACTGTCAGAGTAAATTGATCCAATTTCCATGAAGAAAAATTAACTCATTTTGTAGCCATTGATTGATGGTGGGACTGAAGGATTCAAAGGCCAAGCAAGAGTTATAATGCCCTTCAAAACTGCCTGCTTCGAATGTACCCTCAACACTATGTCAAAGACTGTAGAAAAATTTTTTCTTCCAAAACTCTAAAATTTTCAATCCAGACTGTCTATAACTTCTGCACAATTGCTCAAACTCCAAGAATTGCTGAACATTGTATTGCTTATGCTCAACTCATCTTGTGGGAAGAAAAATTCCCTGACAGAAAAATCGTAATATTCCTCAACAATCCCAAATGTTTATCCCATTCCCATAGGATACTGACTCTGCTGAAGATATGACTTGGCTTTACGAAAGAGCCCTCGAAAGAGCTGCTGAATTCGGTATCAGTGGAGTCACTTTCAAGCTTACTCAAGGTGTTGTTAAAAATATTATTCCTGCTATTGCCTCAACAAATGCTTTGATTGCTGCTGCTTGCTCTAATGAAGCTTTCAAGCTTATGACTGGCTGCTCAAAATCTGTTGATAACTACATGATGTATATGGGACAAGACGGTATCTACACCAATGTCATTAAATACGAAGCTCAATTCAACTGTCCCATTTGTGTCGGTATGCGACCCAAGAAGATCAACTTCAGCAAAGAAGCTAAACTTAGAGAATTTATTGATCAGTATTTCTTCCTTGAATGAAAATGAATTTAATTTGAATAGTTTGAAGAGCAACAAAGATCTTAAACTCGAAAGACCTTCTATCAGAACTTTGGTTTCTGGAGTCCTCTATTTGGCTAACCCCAATTTCGAACACATGTATTTAAGCAATCTCGAAAAAACCATGCAGTACGTTTGACGAATCCATTAACTCTTAAATCTAACCTAGGGAACTTAAAATCCAAGAAGGAACTGATTCATTGGAATTGATCGTTCAAGATGCTAATAATGAGCTTCCAATTAGATTTGAAGTTGATTTACAATAAAAATATAGAAAAATGAGTTAATAGTAGTGAAGAAAAAAAAAATACTATATTCGTAATTATTGATATTTACGTAAAGAAAAATCCTTCCATTTTGTTTTGGTTTCAAAAAGAATACTTCTAAAAACCTTCAACAACTTGCTGATACTCTTGAGTTCCTTCAGTATTTCTTTGGAGCTGTCTTTTCTTCTGGATGACAAAATATAAAATGATCCCCAATATTGCTAAAGCGCAAACCACAAAACTGAAAATCATCAGAATCACAAAAAATTCATTCTTGGAATTTGACTTGTAAATGTGAATTACAGGTCCATTGCTATGTCGCCGAAAAGACACATAATAATAAGATAGAAATGGTGAACCAAGAATGATATGATTCTCATATCCTTCAGAAATTTTGAGAATTTTTCCTGGGATTGTAGTTATATTCATCGTTGACAGATAATCTTTACGAAGACCAATCAGTTTTACATAGTTCATCATTTTTCCAGAAGGGATCGCAAAGCTTTGGATATATAATTCTGAGGGGATAACCAAGTCATTGTTCAAAACAATATCAGGAAGTCTTCTCTTAGGATTATGGCTGAAAATGACGTTGCAGTAATCTGATACTTGTGGACATTCAATGAAATTTTCTTCGAGCAATCTCTCCAAAAACTCAATATAGATATCATAAGGAAGACCAATTCCATCCAGATTAATATCAAAAATCATAACTCCATCGAAGTCACTCACAAGGTCTCCAAATTCTATGATCCCATTCTCAAAAGAGATTTCCCAATTCTCTGAACTCGGAAATGCCAAAGGATGAAAATCCTTGTCGATAAGATTCTGATTCATTCCAAAAATAATTTCTCCATGGGATCCACTTGGAGCCAAATAAATTGAAAACTCTGCTAATCCTCGACGGAAATTTTGTCTTGATGGGCCTGATATTCCTAATCCAATTATCCCATTTGCTTTCCTGTCCAATAGTGCAACTTCATCTTCTGAATAAATAAAACTCATATTCTCATTATAAAAGGTCCGTGGAGACTCAATAAACAGAGTTGTATGCATTATTTGCCCATTTATTCCGCCATACGGAGAATCAAAGCTTCCGCCAGGGTGATCCACCTCTATATTTTTGCTTTTATCATTTCCATTTCTCCCATAAAAGATGTTTTGAGATGTATACAGGCCCAACTGCATAGTGTGTATTCTAGCTGAACGAGGGTTCATATCACCTGAAGCATAAAACAATCGAGCTTGAATTGTATATCTTGAAATATGAGGATTTTGTAAATCAATATTTCGAGTAATAGGTTGAGATGGTGCGCTGTCAATTAAAAAGAAGTTTTTCTTTGCTTCATTCATTCGGATAAACAAGTCAAGATCTTGGCTCAGGCCCTGTTTTGAAGAAATGAGTTGAAATAGAGTTGTCCCAAGAACAAACAAAATTATAGAGTAACTCATATATTTTCCTTAAAGTTATCAGAAAAATATAAAAAGTTATTTTCTTGAAGAAACAATAAGTTTAGTAATAAGTACAGTGTTATATAAATTAGAATATTCTTACAAAACAAAAATTTAGAGAGATAGATTCGTAAGTCTTTTGTTTCACAATTTAGCAATGGTAAGGATCTTCAAGATTTTCAGGGAGCTCATTGTGAATCATCATAAATTGCTATTTATTTCAATAAGAATGGTGAACTCCCAATATTCATTTTTACTCTATTTTTATCTTCTTTAACATCGTCAATTGAGACCAGCAACTCAAAGGCAAATTTGAGGAAGCAAACCGTAAAGATACCTAAATACATTGAGACTTGCCAGAATTTAATGGATTATTCTCTTACCAACAATAGAGCAAACAGCATACAAGACGATCATCAACTCATAACTGATACCTTTAGGTTTGCCTTGAATTTTTTTAGAAAAAAAAATTTTATTGTCTAAATTACTTGGAGGAAGGACAGAGGCTCCTCTAAAATAACTTCTGCATTCATATTTACCTAACAAGATGATTGCCTATAGATTTGATAAATGATACCATCTTGAGAAGCAGATGTTTCCTGGCCCAACACCATACATCTAGTTTCGCCATTTATATCATTAAAAAGATCTGTCAAGGCATTAGAAAGGTTTTTTCCTTCTTCTTGTTTCACAGAATTGAGAGAAGGATTGTCTTTGATGTCCTCTGAGGCAACAGCAATCAAGATTAAAGAGGCAACAAGAGCTGAGAGTTTAAAGCTTTTCATATTGATTTACAAATAGTTTGATTCAAGAGTTTTTTCTAATTAATAAACGGATAGTAAATACATATCGTATCGTATAGCATAATTATCGTTGAAAAATTCATATTCAAAAATATCAAAAATTATTTTTCAAGTTCCTGTCTCATAAACTCTTAGCTTTCGTTACTCCAGTTATATACCTAATGAAATTAAATTGAAGTCAAAGTTATGGATTACATTTCTTCTAGCTAATGCGACTCTATCCTTCTTTCTTCCAAACACGACCCAGCAAAGACAGACTGAAATCAAACCTAGATTTCATCATTTTAAAAAATTTCTTCTGTAGCAATTATTACCCATTATCATAGATCCCACACAAATTAATACAAACAGCCAAGTCTTGAACCTAAATTCAGTTCCAACAGCTAAAACAAATTTAGGCACATCTGAAAAACTATTCTCTTAGTACCAATTTGACACTGAGCCCCAACAAATCCATTTGGACAAAAACATTGGCCTAACAACACGTTATGATATGTTTTGAAATTGCAAAAAATACCTTCAGAACATATTCCTCCATTTTTACAAGCAGCTTTACATGTCTTTGCGCCGGTTGTTACCATCATCTTTTCAAATGTATTCAAAAGCTTTTGACTAAATATTCCCGATCTATCTGGGGCAAACTTTGCTATTCTTCTTATGAGAATCCATCATCATTTGAAAAAAGTTTACACAAACTATGCTGTTGAGCATTACAAGCAAAAGTCAACGCTATGCACACAATGAGTAAACCCAAGGGTTTCATGAGAATCATTCCAGTGGATTTTCTTAAAGGTCCTCCCAAACGAGTATTTTAATTAAAAAATTGAAAAATTTCAAGTTTTGCATCATCTTAATTTATCCGTTTCTCTCTTAGCCATAATGTTTCAACGATCAAGGAGGATGTTTCTTTTTTTAAAAACTCATACCAAAACGCAGTACGATTTGAAATAATAGAAAATATATCAATTTAACAAAAGTAAAATATTTCGGTTATAAAAAGTGAAGGAGCAAATACGCCTTCACTCCATCATTTTACACATACTTATAATATTATTTATCTATCAAAGAAGTACGACAAATCATGTCTTCTTGTGAATTATTATCGATTATTAAAAGAAGATTGGAGACAAAGTATGAATCTCCTACTCCTTGTTTTCCCACCAAATACACAAAGATATCGATTGATTTAGTATTTTTAGTAATTATTCAATGGCTTTCTTTCTTTATTTGTTATCTATTGAAACTGACAAAGTTTGAGTTGTCTGACTAGAATTGTTCGCATTAAAGCTTCCCGAAGATGATTGGTATGTCATTTGTTTTTGCAACATATTCTGCATTCCAATTGTTGCTGTTCCTGAATCCATCATATCGTAATGATATCCATTAAATAAGCCTAAAGATAGTTATTTTTTAAATAAAGGCATTTCACAAAGTTACTTTGAACAGAGTTTCTTCGAAGTAATAATGTATTTTGTTTCACAATTTCATCATTTTCATCTTCCCAGTTTCCTTCAGCAACTATTGCCTGTCGAATATCAAAGTCCTCCTTGGGAAATTATTAAATCTTTAGTCCTAAAAGGTTCGGCTTACCCCAGATACAAATGGAGGATCCAACTCTTTATTGTATAACTTTTGCCAAGGATAATCTTTTAACCAAGGATGTTCTTTCACTTCTTTTGGACCATCCAAACCCAATCTATTAATTGGTTTTCTTTGAATAAGCTTGTTAATAAAATCAGCAGCTTCTAAAGACCATCCTTCTGGGATTTCATTTCTCTTGATTTGAATTTGTTTTGCTAAAATTTGATCTCTAATCTCTTTTCTATTTCTTCCTGTATATGGTCTCTATTTTTTCAGAGTTAATATTCAAGTCATTTCCTGAAGAAATACTTGTCCTAACATGCATTCATATGCCAAAACTCCCAGAGCATAATAATCAACAGCGACGCCATGATTTTGTTTACACATAACTTCAGGAGCTAACCACTATCATGACGACATAATCTCAATGAATTTTTACCCATGTAACCAGGTGTTCCGCTGGTGTCGTTGGCATTATCAGGTCTCCAGGCTCTTGCAATACCAAAGTCTGTGATACGAAGATAACCTAAAAATTTTAATTTTCCAAAGGCCTCCCAGGAAGATAAAATTTAGAACCAAACAAAGAAGAAGTAGAAATAAGTATAGAATGCGGTAAATGAATCAAAAATTCGTACCTCTTGCATCAAACACCAAATTTTCTGGTTTAATGTCTCTATGGATGACACCTTTAGCATGGAGATATTCAAACCCAGTCACTATGCATGCAACAAAGAATTCTAGTTAAAAATGAGTTAATCACGTTTTCATTCTCTCTATTTGATACTTGTCTGTTCTTCTGAGAATTTTCTTTGACGGGAAATATGATAACGGAGATCCCCGCCAGTTAATAAATCCATGACTAAATACAGATTATCTCTGTCTTGGAAGGCATATATCATATTCACAATGAATCTGTTATCATCGATTAGAAACCCTCACCGCTACAAAAATCTTACTGATGCTTCAAAACACTCAAGAGCTGCTTCTCATTCATAACTGAATTGACACTCTTTTTTGTAATCACTCTTTTTAAGATTTAGGATCCATAAACTCGAATAGACTTGAGTACCTAGCTTTTGACATCTCTTTCATTGCATAAAGGGCCTTAGTTTTCTTACGTTCCACCTTCCAGACCTAACAAATATATCCATATTTAAATCACATAGAATTTTACCTTGCCAAAGCCACCTCTTCCAATCACAAAATGTCTTGCAAAGTTGTTGGAAGAAAGAGCTATTTCGAGTTCTTAACAAGACCTTTTCCAAAGGAATACCTGAAGTCTTATCGGTGGCTTCTGTTTTAAAGTTGCAATTTCCCATTTGATTTTTTAACAAATCAATTATTCTATGTACAAAGTTTTAAAAAAAGATTTGTTTCGCCAAGTAATCTCAAAATTGTTCTCCTTCAATCTTGTTGCGACTATACTCTCTCTTCCTTCTTCCCTCTCCTTGAACACTCCTCTCTCTTCCACAAAGTCAAAGATTTTTTTTGGAGCAAAAACTATTCAATTTTATAAACTGCTGCTGTTGCTATTTTAGGATATTGCTGAATTTAGAAGAACAACAATTGTTTTGTTGTCTCTGTTGGAAAAAGTTAATATGCCAAAAAGCCATTCAACTACAAATATTCTGCCTGTTTAAATCTCACTTAACGTCCTGGCCATTTATTTATTTTATTGACAAATCTAGAAGAAAAAAAATTATCATATTTCTCTGTTCGAAAGAGTCTTAAATCGACCTCTCCTTCTCCCTCAGAGTTGATTCATTTTGTGAGGAAGTCATTTTTGGTTTCAAACAATACATTCCATAAATCAGTTAAAATATCAAATTAATATATAGGTCGAAAATATATTGATGGTAAGTAATTTCTAACTGAAACTAATAGTACAAATCTGTTGCTACATTCACATTTATGCCTTCTATATTCAGATTATTATTACAAGTTTCAAATTTAAATTCAATTTATCAAGGGAAAAAATCAATGACACCTCAGAAAAATTCAAACTCGTCGAGATTTTCCCTTTGAATGAAAATAATCTGCAATATTTCAAATTTGCTTTTGGAAAATCATATTCAAGCAATTCTAGACTTTGAATTTCAATCAAATCGTCTTGAAATGAGTGCTTTTTTCAAGAGGCCTCGAATTCAGTGTCAGTTTGAGATTATAATTTAATTTAATGCAAAATACACGCTTGAATTTGCCTGCCAATACAAATTTAAATTTACACCTTTTTTCTCAAAGAAAACAATGAAAACGCAGAACATTTTTTTGGGATTAAATTTCAAAGATAAATCAAAACTAAAATATTTTACAAAACTAAAGTTTCTACAGTATGAACAAATAAAACAGCCATAGTTATTTGTTTTTAATAAAGGAAAAATCTGGTGAAAATAAATTTTTATCGATATTTGAATCAAAATTAGCCGTCTTTTTCTCTATTTTCATCCTATATTTTTGATGATGCGAACGGACCTGGACAACAGATCTTGTTTTGATTAAAGCAGCGACCTTCTTAAAGTCTTTTCCATATTTCTCAATTCCTTCGAGGAATTTTAGATGTTCTTCCTGAGTCCAAGGATTTTTCTTTTGTTTAACTCTTTCAAATTTTTTCAAAGATGGATCCAACAATCCCTGAACAACTTCTCTAGAAAATGCATAGAGATTGAATTTGACATCAGCCTCTGTGAAAAAGTTTTTAGCTTCATCGATCGGAATAATCTCTCGATGATCTTTTATCATTGCCCGTGTATTTGGTTGTCGATCAGCATGTTCAATAAGGAATTCGAGATTATTCCAAGCATTTTCCAGTTCAAATATGGCGTGGTCGAAATTTTCATTGCATTGATGCTCAAAAGCTTTGGCCAAACAGTTGTTGTTCTCAACTAGCTTCTTGTCAATATTATCAGAATTTAATGGATCAAAAATAAAAGAGGGATCTGGCGCATTAAAAAACTCAGATTGATGATACATTTCTATGCTATGCGAATTTTTAGTAAATAAGAATTGTATTATAAAAATGCATAAGCTTGGCAATACATAGACAGCTGCCTACTGAATAAACCAATTCTGGTGTCTATAAACGAATTTCAAGGTACTAAAGCAAATTCATCTTCTAGAATTTTTTTCAAACATATGTTAAATGATTTTTAAAGGAAAAATTTTTTTTTGTCATCTTCCTCTTTTTGTTCGCCATTGAGATCTAGTTTGATCCTTCCTGCTCACTGCTTTGCAAATTTTCAGTGACAACCAAAATTTTCTCCAATTTGTCTTCCTGTGTCTATCCTAGATATCACATCTGAAAAGTCAAGGATTTGAATTCGTCACTAACCATCAAAAACAACATATTTTGAGATAATTCTTCTTCCTTTGGTTGGTTAAAGAGGGTTGCCATATTAACTGACTTTCAGAGACAATCATCCTGAATATTATCTTGCTGGACTCCAGGGAAGCATTTTTTGGACAAGGAGTTGAAAAATTTAGAGATGAGTGGCCAACAGCAGCACTTCGAAGACTTAAATTGCCGTTTCTTTTGAGGGGAAACACAAACAATCCATTTTGCTCAAAAGTAAAAACATTTTGATTACGTAAAGGAAACGAATTTTATTTACAAGATAAGATAGGATAGATATCAGAATTTTATTGATCAATTTTCTCACTTTTAAAGATTAATTTGGTAAGGCAAATATTTTCTAATGTTAAAAATGAATCAAACACAAGAGACCCAACAACAATCTCCAGAAACACTCATTCGCTCAATGTACGAACCTTACAAAATCGAGCTCAGCAAAATCTGGAATAACCAAAACCTTTCATCTGAGGACAAATTTGTGTTTTCGCTCAATTTATTAAAGATGGATATTCAGAAGGTGTGGACACTTTCCAGCTCTGATGGAAACGAGAATGAATTCAGCCAAATTTTCACAGATCTTGAAAAACTTCAAATGAGCTCTCCACAAGTGAACATCCAAGGCATGATTGAGGATGCACAAAAACCTATAAGTCACTTATTTAAACAATGTGAGAGCAAGCTTGTAAACCTTGAAAAATCCGGAAATGCACTATTAGACACCCCAGAATTTATTAAAAGTTTTTTGGGCGATAGGCTTTTGTTAAAAACAACTCCAATTCCAACTTCAAAAAAGGAGAATACTCCGACTCAAGTTTGTGAAGTCCTTTTCTTCCCAAGCCTTGAAAATGAAGAAAAAATCATTGCGTAAGAGGTACTTTAATACAGCCCGGACTAAACAGGATATGGTAGATATCTAAAGTCAGCTAAGAAATCAATCTATGTTTGCATGTACACCATTGCGAATAAAAATCTCACAAAACCAATTTGCGAAGCTCACAAGAAGGGCCTCCAAGTTAGGTAATTTTTTCTCCATAAAAGCTTTTTAACAAAAACTTTAGGGTGGTAACTGATGCAGGAAAGCTTCGAGATGAAGAAAAGTGTATAAAAGCAGTGAGAAAAATTCTAGATAAAGGCATTTCTGTAAAGTCAAACCAGGGAGTTTCACTCAAAATGCACAATAAATTTGTGATCATTGATGAAGAGCTTGTGCTGACGGGCTCATACAATTGGGCCAAAAAATCAACCGCCGAAAATAATGAAAACGTTGTGATTTTGTCTGACAAATCCGCCGTTCAAAACTACACAAAAGAGTTTGAGAAACTTTGGGCTCTCTTTTCTCTTGATCAACCCTCCAACAAATTCTAACAATTGAATTCTATTTATTATCTTCGTAGTCATGAGTGATTCTCAAGTTTTATATTAAACGCTTGATGGCGCATTTCCAAAGAAAATTGGAGCGAATGTTAATTTCTTCCTCCCTTGATTTTTAGTTTGCTCAAACGAAAACTTGCACTCTCTCGTCTTCTTGAAATTCAATTATCGACCTACAATTCAAGGATAAATCTTTTCCCTACAGGAATTATTTCGAGTTATCATCATATAGAGAAAAAAACTCAACCAACCAATCAATCCATTGATTAAAAGTGTCTGGCTGGCTATCCGCCAAAGATACACGAAATATTTGTCTATACAGATATCTGTATGATTCATCTTTTTCTGCTCCCATCAATTTCTATAGGAACAAGTTGAATTCACCTTTTTCTAGGGGGAAAATATTTTAAACAGAATAGCTCTAATGAACTGAATATTATCGGCAAATTAATTTCTGTCTAGGAACGAACGAAACTTCATTGTCTTAATACAGTAGAGAATATTAATTAATTTATTCTCGAAACTCCATCCACCAAGATGGGTGCAAATAGCAGTCAATTATTAGCTCAGAGCCTTCCCACTTCTAATAAGGCTCTTTATGATCTTCAAATCCATGCCCATATAAATGTCAAACTCGGTCGTTATCAAAAGGCTATCGATTGTTATAAAGCTGCGATTATGAAAATCGCAGAATTTCCTGAACTAGACAAGAAAACTTGTGCCTTCCTCAGACATGATCTTGCCATGATTTATCTTAGACAAAATCGATTTTCATTTGCTCTTTCTTCTCTCAAAAAAGCCGTGGCCATCAGTTTACAGCTCCAAGGAGATGATGTTGCTGTTGCCCAGAAAATATGGAGCAAAATGGGCCTTGTTAATATCCACCAAGGTTTCTATGCTGAAGCTGAAATGTGCTACAATAACATGCTAACAGCAAGCCGTCTTATCGATGGCGATGACTCGGTTTCTGTGGCGGAAGCTCTTGAAGACATTAGCCTTCTCTATACAAAACAGGCAAGACACTCCAAAGCTCTCAATGCACTCAAAAGAGCTCTTCAAATTAGACATGAAAAGCTCGGAGCTGAGCATGCCAGTATGGCTGACACATACATCTGCATAGGTCGCGTCTATCAGGATCAAAAAGAGTATGTTGCGGCTTTGGCAAATTATAGAAAGGCTTTGGGCATTAAAAAAGGGGACCTTGGAAAAGAACATGTTGAAACTGCCCTTTGTTTTGTGCTTATTGCAAGTGTTTGTTATGAGTGTGAAGAATATGATGAGGCGCTTGAACATTACAATTCAGCGTTAAAAATTTACACATATTTGTCAGAAACCCACGAAGATCTCCTTTGTCCTGTATACAAAGGTATTGCTCAAGTGTATATTAAAACTGGAAGATCTCAAGAAGCTTGGAGATCGCTCGAAGAGGCAGAGAAACTTTGTCGAAAACGAGTCGGAAAAATTCATTTAATCATGGCAGAAATCTGTGAAATTATTTGTGCAGGATATTGCTCCAAAAATTCTCTCAAAAAGGCTCAGTTGTATATAAACAAAGCTCTAATCATCAAAAAGAAGATTCTTGGGGAGAATCATCCTCTTGTCGCTGATACCTATGAAAAGATTGGCTCAGTATACAAACAAAAGCATAATTCTCAAAAAGCTTTAGACGCATATAGCCAAGCTATGAAAATTCGAGTTGATAAACTCAGCGAGCATCATCCAATTGTTGCAGATTCTTATTGGGAAGTTGGAGTCTTGCTTTCAGAGGTCGGAAACATCGAAAAAGCCAAAGAAACTTTACAAAAATGCTTAGAGCTTTACCTCAAATCCCATGGAAGAGCTAATCAAATCTATCAAAAAGTTATTAAAAAGCTTGAGGATATCGAAAAAGAAGTTCCCAGTGCAGGCACGGCTAAAAGTCGGAAGCCGACTGCCGAGCACACTGAGTTTACATCGCATGACACTTCATCAATTGATATCAGCATCAAAATCTACTAATGGCTTTCTTTGATTATATAAATAAATGTACATTTTGTAAATCATTTTAATATCACCAATATGTGTATCTTCTTCTAAAGTTATGAGTCTTTTTTCACATCCATAATTGTATTTCAATTGAAACTGCTCAAATTACAATTTTATCATTGGACTCCCCTTGAGGATAAATTTGCAAATTCAATATACTCCTATCGAGAAAATATCTGTTTTTCTAATATTAAATTTAATATTTTGCAACAAAAAAAAAGCAACATATTGATAATGCGCGCCAACTTGCCTACCATACTCATTTTATCCATCCTTGGCTTGATTTCAATGCAAGCTATTCATGCCCGTACTGGTCCCGAGCCTGGCTTTGTCTTGAAACTTGACAAAAACGCAGATATTCCTAGCTTACAAGATTTGGAATCGGGCGATATTAGCTTGAATGATCTCCTTCCAGACTCTTCTGACTTTGTAGAATCGAGATATAGTCCTTTGAATTAAGCTCGTATAGGATGTCTTTAGTCCTGAAGACTTTGATGAATTTTATTTCCAAGGCATTAGAGATTTTGATGACGAAATTCTTGCTGGCCTTGCTGGTCAAAGTGGTCAGACCCTGGTTCTCTTTACTTCCAAGTAATTCAGAATTTTTATGAGCGACTCTCAAAGTTATCCTCCTAGGAACACTCCTGAAGAAAATCAAGTCTATGAATCATTTTATAAAAAACTTGCACCATACTTGAATTCTGAATCTCTTGATATTGAAATCATCATGGGCAAAGTAATCTCAATTTTTTAAAAAGGAACCTCTCTCAATTATTTAGATGACAATAGAGGATAGTCCTGCACTTCCTCAGTATTATAGACCCTCACATTATCCCGCCTTTGTTCTCTTTGATTTTGCAAGAAAGTTCGTATATGATGAAGAATTAGAAGTTGTCGAATTTTTCACTTGGTTCAATCAAATCATCTCCAGAGAAGTTGCTGAGTTGACTGATAAAGAAAGTTTGAAGCAATTTATTGAAAGTGATAGAAGCCCAAAACTGGTTGCATTTTATTCAGCGAAGAATAATGCCGACATTGAGATAATCCACGAGCTTATTGGAAGAAACACCTTGCTTGCCCTTGATATTCGCCGTATTGCTCTTTGCTTAGAAGGTTGTCAAGCTGAATACAATGGACACGTAATTTCCCACCTAATCCATTCCTCATCCCCTTTTTAGACATTTTCAAGACCATCATTAGTTTTATTTAGAAATTATGAAAACTTGAAGCCTTTTGCTGTCTTAGACACGAACCTGGATAAGGCTGAAGAAGTCCAAGCTTTCTGCTACCATGAAACACTTCCTCCAGTTCTTGTTTTTGACGAAGTTAACATCACCAAAATGTTTGGAGAAGTAGTCAAAAATCAACTGGTTTATGTTCTTGATCCTGCAGCTGATAATTCTCAAGCCCTTGCTGCTTTCGCTGAAAGTGCCTTGTACAATATCCAACATGATCCTAAAAGCGAAAGAACCCTTCATGTTGTTTATTATGTCAACGAAACTGAAGAGGGTTTAAAATGGTTCTTCAACATTCAAAACACCCAAAATCTTCCTCAACTTTTCTTGACTGAAACTTCTATTGAATTGGATAAAATCCTCAAATTCCAATATCAAAAGGTATATTTGAGATTATAAATTCCCTCCTCAACAACAATTAGGAATTCCCCATTACTTTCAATTCGCTTCGTGCATTCTTGAGTGATTTTCATAACAAGAGACTTGAGCGATTCTACATTTCAGAAGAAGTTCCTAACAATGAAGGAAAACTCATTCATAAACTTGTTGGAAGCACTTTCAAGAAACAAGTCATAGATTCTTCAGATAATTATTTGGTCTTCATGTGCCCTGATCTTGCAGAAGAGGATTGTGAAAAAGGTCTTGAAACCTTCACTGAAGTTGTTGAAAATCTCAACAATATGAGCAACGCCAAAGAAATTCATCTCAAATTCGGTGTCATCGATGTCTCCAAAAATGAAGTCTGAAAATTAATAATAAAATATCCTCAATCTTCTGTTTAGGTTGATAAAGAAGCAGATGACGAATTCCCATTAATTGTTCTTTACAGAACTGATAGAAAACTCGAACCTACTATCTATAAAGGTGGACTAAATGATGAAGAAATCACAGGATGGATCAAGGTAATTGGAATTTTTAAAAATCTATTTACCATCATCTCCTTTTAGGAATGGATTCCTGAGATTAAGATAAGTTCAAATAAGGTTGGAGGTGAAGATGTTGCTCAAAACATCAAGGATGACGATGACTCAGGATATACAGGAATCTCTATCGATTTATAAAATAAATTAAAATTTTAATTATTCAAATAACTATTTCTACATAATATTCTCAAAAAAACTAGTTCACTTGCTTCAAAAAAAGTTATAAACGGAAGTTTTATCAATATTCTACAGCAATCGTAAATAATTATTCAAAATATGAATAGATCGGATGTTGTTGATTTGATGTAAAAATACAATGCGAGATATTTTACGAAATAATTAAATAAAGAAATCAATGAATTACAAATTCATCAAAAAATAGCAGAGAGGGAGAACGAATTATAACAATAAATTGTTTTATTCGTCAATTTTTTCTAGAGAAGAGGTCTTTGTACTGATGCCTTGGTCTATGACAGAGTCCATCATTTCAATCACTTTTTGAACCATCTCATGATCCTTCCCAAAACGTTTAGTGTATATTTTCAAGCATTCTTCCAAATAATCTCCTGCTGGAGATTCATCATCACATTCTATCATTAATTGCCCTACTGCCCAGTATGAATCTCCTAAGCAAAGATGGAATTCTCCCAACTTCGCTTGTCTTATTTTCAGAGCTTTTCTGAAATAGCTTAAAGCTGTTTCTTTTCTGTCAAGTTTCTGATAGGCTGTACCAATATTATGATACGAAGTGGCCACCATAGGATGTTCATTTCCAAAAGTTTTGAGCCGAATCTCCAAAGCCTTGCACCAGCACTCCAGAGTTGCCTTCAAATTATTGAAACTACAATAAGCCGATCCCATCCCGTCATACAATTCAGCCATTATGGGATGAGACTCGCCTAGTTGTTGACTACAAAACCCGACAGCCTTCCGAAAACAATGCAGAGATTCTGCAAAGCTTCCTCCATGGGCATGTAAACTTCCTATTTGATTATAAAGTTCACATATTGACCCTTTATCTGGAGCTGCAGATTTTATGTAAATTTCAAGAGCTTGCGTATAATAATCAATGGCTTCGTCATATTCTTGACAATCTTTCAAGATTGAGCCGACATTAATATAAGAGCCCACAATAGCCTCATGCCTTTCCCCAACTTCGATTTTCTTGATTCGTAAGGCTTTATAATAATATTTAAAGGCGGCTACAAACTCCTGTTTTTCCTGATAAATATGACCGATAATATTTAAAATCTCTCCAATAATTGCTGATTCGCCAAAACCTTGTTGACTAGCTAAATCCAGAGCTTCCTTCAAAGATTGAAGAGCCTCTTCAGAATAACCCTGTTCTCTGTGGATTTCGCTTATCTCTTTCAAGGAATCCACTGTTTCAACAAAATTGCCTCTACTGAGATCCAAAACTTTATTAAAACAAACTAGAGCATCTGGAAACTGCCCTTTGGCTTTGAAAACCATGCCGATGTTCTTCCAAATCGACTTTATCGTGGGGGAGCCTTTTTCACATGTCTGCATTCCAATGTCCAATGCTTTCTGGAGAAACAACAATGCCTCGTCATATTTCCGCTGTTGGCAATATAAAGAACTGATTTCATTGCACAGAAAGGCAACATCCTCGTGGTATTTTCCGTGACTGTTGACTGCTAAGTTCAATGAGTTTTTGTGATAGCGAATCGCACTTTCAACATCGCCTTCTGAGGTACTTGCCTGAGCAAGGTCTCGGAGCTTTTTAGCGTTCCTGAGGGTCGGAGACGGGTCCTTCCGTGAACTTGAGCTTGGTTGGTTGCCCATTCAATCAGTAAAGTCTGATGACAATAGTTGAATTAATAATTAAAAAAGTCTTTCTAACAAACAAAGCAAATTGGGGCGCATCTATATAAAGAGTCCAAAAAGTCATAATTATAGATTAAACAGGCCTAAACCGAGATCTTGAATTTTTTTCGAATTCACACTCAGAAATTTAAACTCCCCTGATAATCTCTTGTGCTTCAAGATAATATATAACATATGAAGCTTCACGTGTCAAGTTTGAAAAAAATTAATTTATCAGCCAAAATCACCATGCTTTATTTTCGAAATAATTATCAAAATATCCTTTTAACCTTTTTAAAATCAAATAGATTTACTGTTCGTCCATAAGAAACCCCATATCTCTCTTTTCCGTATTCAAAACTTGAAAAGTTTGATGGAGAAAAAAATTAAATCAGCCCAAAGAAAGTTCTCTTTTATCATCATTTAAACCCTTTTTCCCTTCATTTCTGTCAGCATATAGTTTAAATTATCTCAACTCTAAACAGTATTTCTACAGTTCCCCAACTGTCGTTGAGATGAGTTTCGCTAATTTAAGCAAAAATAAAAACTGAAAGACTTTGACAAAAAAGAGAAACTCGAAAAATTCTCCTCAAACAATAATGATCTTATTAATTTAACCTGATTTCTGGGTTCTTTTGAAAAACAATGGTATATCTTTCTACTACTCGAACTACCTGGTCCCCTTTTACCTGTCTTGGATTCAAAATTCAAAAGCTCAATCAAAATCTCCGAAATAAAGATTCACTGCTTTTTTTAGACTTTCTTCCGCCTCATATCCGTTTATTGAGTTGAAAACTTTTAGTCAATCAAAAATCAATACAACCCTTTCCCTTCAACCTTTGAATGAAATAATATTCCTAGTCGAAATTCCAACTTTTCCCTCGAATCGAATCAAGATTTCTATAGTGACGTAAACTCAACAAGTCCTTTTGTCACACTCAGAAACTTGAGCCTAAAATTTTCAACCTTCTCTTATTGCTTTTCTTCTCTCTCCGTCACCTTATTTACCGCTAAACTCTCTTAGAGATGATATTTGACCCGGGTTATCAACTCAACTTTCACAACAAGAGTATCGCATTTTTATTCAAATATTCAACATTTTCAAATTCAAATTTTGAACTTTAAAAATATATCTCATAATTAAAAAAGCTAGTCCCCAAAACCTACTTAACTGCAATGATATTTTTTCACTCATCGCACTTGGAAAGTCAACACAGGTTGAAGAAAGACATTAAGAATGAACCCGTCTATTTTTAGGCTCCCTCCTTCTTATATGGTTTTTCCCTCAATTTATAAGTTCGCCAAAATCCCATAATAACTTTCACTATCAGATGACATACCTCACAATTGATGATGACCGAATTTATCAAAAAATTTGGTGAGACCAAAGGACTGCCAAATTCTGAGAAAATGAAATTAAAGATCATGAAGACAATTCCCGTCTTCTCTATTTGTGAAAATAATTATTCAATCCAACTAACTCTCTAATAGTTATTAGAAATACAAATTAAGATCTATAAACAATACAAATTTAATAGTATATAAAGTATTTTTACGAACGATATATATGATTTACGACTCATTTCCCTTTTATTAAGAATAAATTAAGCTTTCCTAAGACATATTCTAATTAGATAAAATTTTTTGTTCAACTCACTCGATCCCCTTAATCAAGCATTTCAATCAAGTTTCTCTTCATCTCTTCTTGCTTGAAATGGAACATATTTTCTTCAGATTTCTTTCTGAGCCCTAAAGCATCTTCCATTGACTCTTTTGTCTCTTCTTTATCAGATTCACTTATATCTATACTTCTCTTTGGACGGATACTTCCAACTGAAGAAATTGATTTCCAGAATCTTTCTGCCACTACAAGACTTGATTTCTGTAAAACTGCATCAGCTTCACTATTCTTTCCAAGAGATCTGTATAATGAACTGATTGTTTGGTATAAAGCTAAAACTGAAGGATGGGAACTCTCCATTACTTTTAATCTAATCTCCAAAGCTTTCTTCATGCACTTCAAAGCTTCTCTATTTCTCTTGAAATTTGTGTGGACCTGGCCCATGCTTTCGTAAATTTTAGCAGTATTGGGATGAACCTTGCCAAAAGTATTGAAACTTAAATCAATGGCCTTTGTGTAGCAGCAAAGAGAATCTCCATCATTTCCCATATTCATGAACACCAACGCAAGGTCTTCATAAATTGTGCAAAGGATCTCTTTGTCAGGTAAAACTTTTCTGAGGTGAATATTTAGAGCCATATTATAGTAACGTAGAGCCAAGTCATATTTTTGGCAGGATCTATAGAGAGAGGCGATTCTCATGTAAGATCGAACCACATCATCGTGCTTATCACCCAACTTGGCAATTTTTATATCAAAAGCTTTCTTGTAGTTTGTCAAGGCATCTTGATCTTTTCCCCTTTCACAATATATATCTCCAAAGTCATCGTAAATATTTGCCATTTCGATACTGTCTTTCTCGACACTCTTGCTCTTTATGTTGAAAGCTGTATGAAGAGCCTTCAGAGCTTCGTCATATTTTCCCAGTTTTCTATATCCTCGACAGATTTCTCGGTAAGCCTCAGAAATCAGTAACTCTGCATTCTCCGTGGCCAAACCTGAACTGATTTCCAGCATTTTCTCAAAACAAGTCAAGGCTTGGTCATAATTCTCAAGCGAAATATACAACGAGCCAAAATCTCTCCAGATTGACACAGCATTTGAGTCTCCTTCTCCTGAACAGAGGTTTAAAGCTTTTTGTAAATATTCAGTGGCCTTTCCGTATTTAGCTTGCTTGGCATATACCGAGCTCATTGCTTGGTATAAATTTGAAAAATCTTTATGCTCTTTTCCATACTTGCTGATCATATGCTTATGAATTTTTTTGTATATATTGAGAGCTGATTCAAAGTCACAGCCACGAAGCTCGGCTTGGGCTTGGTTGACAAGCTTTTGAAGGCTCTTATCGCCGTTTATGACCCTTTCAAAGTTTCCAGGTGGAAGAGAATTCATATGTTGTTTGTCTTGTCAGAAACTTATGAGATAATTATATTCAGCAGATGATATTAAACACCTATAAACGTCTTGTGTTAAATAAAAGCTTATCCTAATAAATTCACTTCACTTTCAATTTTTAATATTTCTTATAATTAACACTATATAAAAGTATGGACTTAAATCAAAGACAAGTCCCATGAGACCTAAAAATCAAATTTCCTATTTGAACGAGAGAATTCAAATTTTCTCCCTTATCTCATACTCCTGTAAAAATAAAATCAAATAAAACCGTGATCAAAAGTCGAAAAAATTTCAATGTTCCCGCAGCAGAGCTGAAATTTAACTTTAGTCTTTCATCATAAAATAGCTTTTGTTTTCTATCTCTCAAGTGAAATGCTTGATCTTCTTTGAGCAATCACCGACACTGCCTTGAGGCAACTTCCCTAGAACTCCAAAAAAACAAAAGAGTATTTCAAATACTTTCACTAAATTCTAATTAAATGTTCAAATTTAGCTGAAAGAGAGCTCAAAAATTTCGCAGTATTTTTCATTTTCAAGCCTAACAACAAATCCGAATGGCATTATTTCGTCTTGAAAAAACCCAAGCGCTCCTTTTTCTGGGGCGATTTACCTTAATAACCTGAAGGTTTAACTTTCAGCAAACATCAAAAATCACCAGAATCAAAGAAACTTCTTTAATTCCTCATCTGTACCTTTCAATCTGTCACATTTCTAAATAAACCTCGCTCGGATTCTCATCCCTTGAGAAATATGACCAAACTTCCTTAGTAAAGTTTTTTCTTTATACTTGAGAAATTGAACATTTATATCAACAAATTTATCTTTAGAAGCCAGATTTTCCTTCCCCTTCTCATCTCATCCCCTAAATTCCGCATTTTCCCATAATGCCATCAAAGAGAGTTAGGTGAAATGGCTACCATAAAATACTGACCTCTTATTTTTTCCGCCTCTTTATCTTTCTCGTTTCGACCTTTTTTGAAATAAAACCTCCTAATAAAAGGTCTTTAAAATTCCCTTCATTTCTTGATTTTCGCGGAATGATTCCAGCCCAAAAAAGAAGGGATCGTTTAGTGAGCACAAAAAGACATTAATAAAAAATTTTGATTTATGTTCCCTATACTTTTAAAAATTTTTTGCCCGATTCTTGAAACCTTCAGCTTTCAATATTTGAAACCATTCATAAATAAATAAAATCAAGTTACATATATTAGAATGCTTTCTTGTGTTCAAGGCACCTTGAAACAACCTTACAGAATGAAGAATTTCTCTCCTTTCTCAGGTGAATGCAAAGTTTCAGCTAATTAATAGAGGGAAAAACTAGTCTTGTTTGATAGCTATCAAAATTTATTGAATCTCTATTTGGATTTCAATAGTTTAACTTTCAAGAGTTGGAAAAGGCGCCAAATCTCGAATTTTTTTATATTATTTGAAAATTTCTCTCAGCATAAAAACACATATTATATCTCAAACAAAGTTTACTAATACAGAAATTTATTTTGCAAAATAAGTCTCATAGAGTTTTTCCATGTTCTTTTTGTCCTTATCGTCACAATCTTCTCTCACACTGATAACAGCTTTCAAAACATAAATTCCATTCTCTTTAAAGTTCTCATGAACTTTATCAAACTTGTCTGGAAATTCATATTTCTTAACTTTAAACAAATCCATTATCACCTCAAAATCAAGCTTTATTTTTTGCAAATAGCTCACATTAATTATACTCTCATAATTCTTCTTTGAAAATTCCACTATTGTCTTCAAGTCTCTTTCCATAAGCTCAAGTGTTAAACTCGTATTTTGAAGGATTGCTTTTGAGCCTGGCCTTGAACTTCTTTCTTCATCCTTCATTTCTCCCTCTAGCTCAATTTTTCTTTTTGCTGGCTCAAAAACCTTGAGTACTGAAAAAGCTTTCTTGACTGTATACAAAAATCTCTCAAAATATAAATCTGCGAATCGTTCTAATGAAAGCCGAACTGCTCTTGAATAATGTAAAGGAGAAAGAAGCCACCGATTCAACCCTGTCAATTCATTTTTCATCATATCTAATGCAATCTCTGCAACATCCTCATCAACCCAATTTTGCCTATCACGATTTTATGAAATTTTTTTTGAGAAAATTTTACCTGAATAAATAGACAATAGCTCCAACTTCAATTTCAGTAAAATAAAGTTCAACATAAGCCATTAAAAGCTCTTGAATTGATTCAGCAAAAGCTAACAAATTAAGTTGCAAAATCTCAACCATCACTCACCTTTCTTTAAATCAGAAAAAATATAATCAAGTCTTTCATGTAACTCAACAGGAGCATATTTTTGAGCTTCATCTTGTGTAATAGGAATATTCTGTAAGCATCTATAATAATTATTGATGTAGATGATGATCCTCATTCTTTCATCTACACTCACTGTTTTCACAAGTGTTTTCTTTTCTTGTTTTTGAAACTCTGCAAGATTTGTTGTCCATAACTAAATCTGAGTTAAAAATTCGAAATATCAAGATCTCAAACTCTGATGATTTCCATAAAGACCTCTCCAGTAGTTTTGGTTCCAACAATTTCAAGTTGTTTATTTATTAATGTAAATATATCTTGAGCAAAATTAGACGAAATCTCAGCTCCTTGATCTCTCAACTTCGCAATCTCAGCAGGCGAATATAAACTCCGTTCTTCTTTAATTATATTCATCATGCTCTCATTCATAAATTTCTCAAGATGGTCCATTAATTCCGGCAAAAATTCTTTTGCTTTCTATTATTTAAAAATCATTAACCTACTCCCAAAAAATCAAATATTACAATTTTCAGATTGAGATAATCCTTTTCTTTGACTCCAATTTTTCCCAGCACATCTTCATATCGATCAAGCCAGCTCACCAAAATAATCAGAAATCCAGGATCTTGAATGATATCTCTTTTATTGTCTAAAAATGGAAGCACCAACCTCTCCACATTTTCCTTGTACTTTCTTTCATATAATTGAACAATCTCATATTCTTGAGGAAAACAAGGAGCCAAATTCTCAATCACAATCAATAAATCATTCACCGTGAAATCCACATCTTTTATTACATCTGCTATTCCCGATGCGTTCGAAAATTTATCGTTAAATCTATAGAAATAGAGTTAACAAGCCTGCATCATATTCTCATTCATTACCTTTTATCGATACTTCTTTCGATAGCACCACGACTTTTTGCGACAAAGTATGAAACTTGTTGTTCAGACTCAAGTTGTTTATCAGCCTGATACAGCATTTTGAGAGCTTTGATGATTAATCTTGGCTTTTTCTTTGCTAATGACAAGCAGTTGCCAAGAATCTCAGTGTAAATATAGTCGTAGAATTTTTGTTCAAACTCATCAAGGTTTGAAAATTCTAGCAAAAATTTATTCATTAAGCCTTTATTTCCTGAAGTATTCAATTTGTCGACTGCAGCATTTCGAAGTTCTTTCAGAAAGCTGAGCTGATTTTGTACATATTCAAAATATATTGGTTCTTTATAGACTTCTTCAAGCTGTTGTATTTGTTTTGACAAATTTCGAAACTGGTCAAGATAATCAAGTGCTGTCTTTATATTCTTTTGGAATGTAAATATCTTTTCATATATCATCATCTCATTATGGAATTTCGCGTCTTTTTGCCAGGACTCCTTGAGGCTCTGAAATGATTGTTTTAGATTTTTGATATTCGACTTTCGATCTTTCAGCATCTCTTCAGTAATCGTCATGCTTTCCGCCTATGAGTTCAAACAACATAATCCTTTGAAAATAGAGCTACTATTGATTTAATCCCTGTTGTTATCTCAGTGTCAAACTTTAATTGCTGTCTAGCATATGTCTTTTTCAGATTCTTAAAGTTGTCTGGATTTATATAAGTCTTGTTAGAAAGTAGTTTTTTGAGCTCAACCTGAGCAAGTTCTTTTGCTTCCTTTTCATCAGCATAATACTTTAGCATAAAACTTAGATGTTGATATTTTTCTTTGAATTATTTTCACTTTCCACCTAAAAAGTGGATAATTTAAAAAATATTTCCAGACTGTCAGAATTGATTATTTTTACATCTCCTTTTTTCAGAAATTTTTCCTCACTACTCTAATTAGCATATTGTAGTCTCAAAAAGTTACTCTATATTTTCTGACAAAATCTAACAAAAAACTTTTTTTTTTACAAAATGAAACAAAGTTTTCTTTGGAATTAGTGTGAAGAAGATTTTTCATAAAATAGTTACATCCGATTCAACAAAAGTATCTTTTTACCCGGACCCAGCTCGTATATGCTCGAAATCTCTGGGCTTATACCGATATAAAAACTATCCTAATTTTTAATTCATAAAGCGTATGATGTCTCAAGTCCAAGGTTAATTAAAACGTTTGCGGTATTTAGCAACAGCCATTCTTTTGAGGAGGGACATCTTCTGGTCCATCATTGAAACTTGAAATTTTTATATTGCCTCCTTTCCTTGGAGATTTTGCAATTGCATCCTTGATATACTGTAAAAATGCCAATTTGGTTGCTTCATTAAAAGCCTTTATAAAAGAATAAGCACTTTCCCAGAATTTAAAAGAGCCCTTACCTTATCAATATTATCTCCATTTTTAGCAGAAGTTTCAAAGAAAAAGCTGATTCCATTATTCTCCATAAAAGCTTGGCCTTCTTCAAAATTAACTTGTCTCTTTCTAAAAACTTTATTTCAACTTTCAAAAGACTCTTTTTACTCTGCTGGTCTGTCTGCTTGATTTCCCATTAGCACATATATGGCTTTTTCGTCACAATTGCTCTTGGCATTCGCAACCCAATTATATAGACTATCGAATGATGTTCGACTTTTCGATTTTAAAACATTCTTCTCCTAGGAAATAAATACCTATTCACATCATATACGAGGAAGACGATAGCTGCATTTCTGAAAAACTTTTTAATGATTGAACCAAAAGCTTCTTGCCCAGCCTGAATAAGATAAGAAAAAATCTTAAGAAACAAATACAGTGTCCCAGATCTGAAGTTTAACGGTAGTATCTTGGTCAAGCTTGATGGTCTTATTTGCAAAGTCAACTCCAATTGTCACATTATAATCTCCTTTGAATTCCTCTTTTGTAAATCTCAAGAGAATACACGATTTTCCGACACCTATTTTTCAAAAAATTTATTATCGGTTTTAAAGGAAGAAAGATTTACCAGCATCGCCAATAATAATGGATTTGAAAAGAAATTCGCCTTCTTCGGGAGTCTTGGTAGGAGATTTTTTGGACATAGGCGAACCAGAAAAGATGAACTATTTCTGAAATAAAAAAATTTATAATTAATCCTGAACTTATCTGTCTTCATAAATTCAGTAAAATCTGATCTGGCGAATTTTGAGGCTTCATTTCTAAGCCTATTTGCCTGATTTGGCCATGTTAAATCGAAATCGAAACAGAAAACTCTCTTGAAGAAATATAAATTTTCGGTCCCCTTTAGTAACTCGCAAGGATAAATCTATTTTAAGGCTTTTAATTAACCAATGAGAAGGATTAATGAAGAAGTATCCCTCCATGAATCAAAGCAACCCGATAGCAGCTTTGTTGGAAACCTTTTTAGCTGAAATCATTTGTTTTGAAATATTGAAAGAGAAAAATCTCCAGAAAAATTAGGTTGAAATCAATTTGAAAAAAAAAAATCCTTCAAAAATTAATCCTAACCATTTTCCATTTTCATCAATTCATTGCTGAATTTTCATGTTTTGACAATATCAAAATTTCACTGTAAATTTTTTTCCAATTTTATATCCCCCAAACCATCATTGAGGCTTCCATTTCTGAACTTTGATTTAAGGCGTGAAATTTTCCAGTTTCGTGAGAGAGGTCTCTTGAAATCTTCAGAATAAGCTGGTTTTATCTGAATAAAATCATTCCTTGGCTTATTCAACTCGAAATCAAAATTTTCCTCATCTAGAAGTTTTCGATGCGATACGATTTGATTCGATATTTTCTTTTTTCTGTGACAGAGGCTTTTAGTAAACGGTCATATTTTTTCAGTTTTTAATCCTTCTTTAATTTCGAGAAGATAAAATTAATATTCCAACATCAACAGAGCTTCGTAATTCTACTTAATGGAAATTGCTTCTGAAAAAACTCCTTTACAACAAGCTAATGCGTCAAAATACATCGAAAGAGATAATCAGATTCTCAATCTTATTGATCCAGTCCCGAATAACATGGTCACTCAACAACCATTTGATATTTTAGAAGCCCATCAAACGCCTTCTGACTCTTCAGATCTCAAGAGAAAGTCTCCTCAAGAATCTAAGCATTATTCAGATAATCTTTATGCAATAATCAATGATGAGATGAATATTAAAAGAAGACTGAGCAGAAACCTTTTTGGCAATTACAATTCAATCTTGGAATCACTCGCTGGTGTCAGAAAAATCCAAGCAACAAAAAACGTATTCAGGAAATATAACAACCGGAAAATGGAAAGACAATTCAAATTTTCATTGCAAAATGTAGATGAGAATCTTGATTCAGATGATATTTTTCAGTCAGATGGATTTACAATCAACTTACAAAATCCTGGAGTGATCGAGTTCAAGATAAAAGAAATGGACGAATTCAATTTTGATGGAAATGAAAATGACATTGACGATGACAAAAAATATCCTGACAAAGTTGAGCTGGAATTTGAAGATCACCAGTTTGAGATTAATCTCACGGAAAAAGAAGAAACAAAAAATATAGGGAGCGTCAGACTTATTGATGGAAGCTACAACATATTTGATAGCAATGGGAACTATGTTTTCCAAATGGATAAAATTTCATATCATCACACAGAAGAGCATGTTTCAGTTCTCAAAAAGAATATTGAAGGCTCAATAATTCTTGAAGTTGCCAACGTTGAAATTCGACCTTGGAATTTATTCTCCCTTCAATCAGATATCAGATTCCCTCCATTTTGTAATCCCAAAGAAAAACTCATGATCCTTGCAGTTGTCCTGGTACTCATGATGAAACTTTCTTCTGAAGGCAGAGAACTTCAAATGAGACACCCAAGAAATCATTGTTCAGTTGGTGGAATGTGGAGAGATATGATTGAAAAAATGAAATCTTTCTTTGTTGAATAATATGATATTATAAATGGTAAATTATCGTTATATATATATATATATATATTTAAGAACAACAATATTTTATGGTATCTGCATAATATTAAGAAGTCTTGAAGAAACCAAGTTTTTATCTCAGATTTTTGCGCCAATTAAATAATCGTACATGATCCATTTTCTTGAAAACTATGCACAGTAAAAATCTGAGTCAAAATAATCCTCTCTTTTTCCAAGTAAATCCAGTATCGTCATCTTCATCTTCCATTTTCTTATTTTGTGTTGTACTATTCACTGTTGTCTCGACTGGAGTTTTTTCAATATTCATAACATCAGTTTTGCCTTTTCCTTTCATAGCTAATCTTTTTCTCAAATTGGAAATGTAATCTTGAGCATCTTCCTCTTCTTGCTCGTCTCCTTTGATGACTTTATCCAACATTTCCTTCTCATCTTCACGAATTGGTTCAACATCCTTTGATATTTCTTTCAATATTTCTTCATGATCTTCTCCTCCAGTCTTCTTGATTTCGTCCATAAACTGCTTATAACTCCTATCATTATCAATACCATTGACACCATATTATTTCTATACTCTAAAGTTTTTTGTTCTTCAGCTTTTCTTTGATTTTCTTCCCTTTGTTTTCTTTCAACAAATCCTTCCTATTATTTTATTCCAAAACCAATTCACATGCCAAAATTCTTACTGGGAGTACTGAAGGTCTTTCAATATTCATCTCATCTCCAAACCTCGTATTTGCTAAAGCATCAGGATGTGCTTTTCTATTCTCAATTTCTATTGCCGCTCTTTTTTCATCCACTGATGGCTCTAAAAATGCATGTGTTGGTTCTGGTTGTGGTTGTAAAACTGTATAATCCTGTTCTACAGGCTGAGGGCCCACAAATTCTTCCTCATCTTCATCTTCATCATAAGCGACAAGTGCTGCTGGGCCTAGATTTTTAAGCCTTCTAGCAGTCTCCTCATCATCTCTGATATCCTGTACTGTCATTGTTAATTCTTGTTGAGCTGGTCTTTTGACATTTATAGGACCTTGAGTTGTTGGGCGCTCATAACCACCTGCCTGAGCTTGAGCTTTAGCTTTAGCTTGCTGACGATTTTGTTGTTCGACAGCTGTTTGATGCTTTTTGGTGCCAATGTGACTCATAAAAGTTGCTTTATCTTTGGTAGTAAAATAGCAAATCTGACATTCAATCATGTTTTTGGCGTTTGTTCTAAATTTGATGACGTTTAGAAAAGAGAAGGAAGGGACAGAATTATTCACTTTGCGAATTTTGGAAGACTTGTTGTGTCCATTCTGTCTTTCATTTTATTCTTCAATGCGTTCTTGAAGTCTTGCTTTTCTTGAGCCTAGAGGGTCATGTTAGATTACAAAGGAAAGCTGGATTTTTCGATATTCAAATAATTCAGTGCATCATTGAATGATTAGAATTTTGGAGGAAAAGAAAAGAGAAACTGAATTCATAAATGAAACTGGGGATCAATCCAAAGTCATACCTGCATCTCTTCTTTGATTTTTTGGAGTGAGCTTGATTTCATGTTGAGATTCTGATTTATGTTCTGCGAAAAAAAATTGAAAAAAGTACCCTTAAATAAATTTGTACCAAATAGATAAAAAGATATAGATTTCCACCTTTTCATTAATGATTATTGAAAATTACTTCAGAAAAATTTAAACAACAACAAACATGTAATAATCTGTTTGCTGCAATATGAATAGGGAATGAATGAATTATAAAATTCATCAACAATAATTTAATTAGTACCAAAAAATTGCAAAAAGACATTCATAATAATGGATACAATAAAATAATTAGCAAACGACTCTACTTTTTTTGGAAAGCATTCCTTCGGCATCAGTTTGTAACGAAGCATCCTTCTTTCCGGTTTTCATTGTATTTCTTCGAGCAAATACTTTTGGGACTCGAGTATTCATTTCTGGGGGCCCTGGGGCCAATAATTGTGTTTTAATCAAACAGTTTGCAAGAGACAAATCTTCTGTAGTATTTCTTCTACTGAAGTTCTCAAATAAAAATGCTTCCCGACTTTTAGCTCTTGCACTTGTAATTGGCCTAATATCTGCTCTTCCACCTTTTAACTTGAAGCCAGCACTACTTGCCACCAAAGTTTCTGGATCTGGTTTTGTGAACCTTCTGCTTGAGATTTGAGAAGCTAATGTTTCTCTTTTAATCGTAGGATCGATACTTGTAATGCAGAAATAATCTTCAGAAGGAGAAGTGCCTCTATTTCTAATTGATGGAACTCCTGGGCTCGTAATCAATCTTGGTATATTTCTGGGACTGTTAGCAAGAGTAGTGAGTGAAGAGGCTTCTCGTGGCGTTCTGAGAGTCGTCAGGCTCATTGATGAAAAGATTTGATTCACTGGGCTCACATTCTTTGAAATATTGGGCATTGATGGAGCATCCAAATATTGTAAAGAAGTAACTTTGGATGAAGGAATGCTGCCGTTCTTGGGAGATTTAGTTTGATCAAGAGTCGTTAAACTAGAGACTTGGGTGGCCGATCTTTCTAAAGTAATTCGAGAACGTTTGGATTTGCTGGTTAAAAATTGTTTAGCTTCTTGAGGGAAAAACTTGGCTTGTTGGATAGTTTGAGCGTTGATGTGTCCTGGAGTTTCTTTTTTCGTGTTGGGAATTTTATTCAAGAATTCGATTCTCGCTAGTAACATAGCATCTTTAGTCTTTGGTGCCTCATTATCTTTCAATCTAGTTTGAGTTCTGGGACTCAACAATCTTTGAATTTCTTTAATTCCACCTGCTAAACCATTCAAAGGTTCTTCCTCACTATAAAAGAATGAGTTAAAACTCCCATATAAATATTTACTTTTCGATGAAATCGACACCACTTCGAAGGCCATCAGTTTTATTGAGAATGACTTTTGGTATAGGAGAAGTAATCACGCTTTCCAATACTGCATCTTCTTTCTTTGCACTATGATGATTCTCTCTATGAATACGCCTGCTGAGCCCATGGATTGCGGGCTTTGAAACCATTACATTCATTTGAGTATTTTTCAAACAGTAAATATTCTCTTTCTTATATTGGTTCTCTTTATCCATTGTCTTGATTTTAGATTTCTCAAAAGCAACCTCTCTGTAGGTTCGCTTTTGTCCATAAATCCCTGCAAGAAAGTCGTGGAAATCCCATGGGAATTTAGACTTGAAATCTCTTCTTGAAATCGCTTGGACAAGAACATGATCAGATGTAACCTGTGCAAAAATTATTATTCAAAAAATCCTTTTCAAAGAAAACTTACTCTCACACTATATTCGTATTGACTATGAGTTTCGATCACTTCTTCTCCCACGATTGAACCTTTACTGAGGACAGCTAATTGTTTTGGTTCGACGGTTGAAACCAATGGTTTCGTTTTATCATAAGGATTAGCAAGCTCTTTGATGATATTCTTTTCCAATACACATTCTCCTTGCTGAATAACATAGATTTTTGCCTCTTTCTGTGCAACTCTACCTTCCTTAATAACATGAGCTCCTCTTCCATATGTTTCACTCTATGAAAAATTATTCTCGAATGATTCTCTTTTGAAACTATACCTTGAATGAGCACATGAGATAGTTGAAATTTGCTGTTGACATGGAATTCAAATCCAAATTGGGAAAAACAGTTCTCAAAAATTCCTCTTTTTCTCTTTGAACTCTTCCAAAAACAACATCATATTGCTGTTTTTCCAAAACCAAAAATTCACAATTTGCCCTGCAAATCATGCTTGCAGATCTTGGTGTATTCTTTTTCAGTCCTTGCTCTCCAAAACCTTCTCCTTTGCCAACATACCTCATCAACTGTCCATATTTCTTTGCATACTCCTCAAACTCTTTCTTATCCTCTTCATCCAAAATTTCATCTTCACTTTCTGATTCCATTTCTTGATCCAAGTATTGTAAAGTTCCTGCATCAATTTCAAGGCACTCATCAGTCTTGAGATTATTCAATCTTGATTCTAAAGCCTTTTGCATCCCTCGGACTGCGGTTACTGCTCTCACGACTGCACGCATTTTCTGCATACCAGATGATTGATTTGATGATGAGCCCCTGCGTTTCTTCGTGGTTGAACTTTTACGACTATTAATTTCTTCAGGAGACTTTCTAGTTTTGTTAAACAACTCTGGAGTTCTGGGGCTTGTCGTATCGAATTCTCGAACAGATAATAATTGAAAAGGACTAGTCGTTGGACGTTTTTCCTGAGAAGAAATAATATTCGCAAAGGAAACAGCCTTCTTGGAATCTGAATTCATCAAAGCTTCGGCTTTTGAACCTGAATCTCTTGGGACACTATGGATCACAATCTTAGGCCCTTTTCTGAGCTTGTTGGCCCCAACAGAGTTTGGATCATCACCAAAGTTTCCCAAAGATTTTTCAGCAACTGTTTCAGCAACCTCACCTGAGAGGATAACATAGTACTTTCCATTAGAAGCCTGCCCTTGAAGGTAAACAGGTTGATATTGCTCAATGCTTTCATATTTAAAATTTCTACAAAGCTCCAAGATGCTATTTATTTCAAGGTTTCTAAAATTTTGGGCAAAAAACGCATTGAAACAAGGAAAACCCTTGATCTTCTCATAAATCAACTATTGAAAGATTAGCATTTAAGTGCCTTATCAATTTGTACCTCAGCGTCATCAAGGGATTTTGTGGATTTCTGTAGGATATCTGCTAATGTTGATTTCTTCATATCCTATACTTCGTGTTTAGACAAAGCTTTTGCTTTCTCAGAAAGAACAGAAAGAGAAAATGAAACAAGGTTTACTGCTCGGGGAGTTGCGAGAGCAAATGGAGTTACTTGTGGGACTTCAAGGAATTTCTTGGAAGTAGGTTGCATATTTAATATTTTAGTATAGGTAATTGCAAGGATTTTAGTTTCATATACTCTGTAGTAGATTTTATTGGTTTGTTTAAAAGTTAACGTTAGATTCATAAAGACTGTATATCAATGAAATATGTTATACTTTTAATGCAACTAATTCCTCATCCCATCTTCGGACTTACTTTTAACCTTTTAATCTCGAAATTTTTGGTAGTGGAAAAATGCTAAAGAAAGGATGGAAAAGAGGATTTTCTTAGGCTTCCTCCACTTTTTCTCAAGGTTTTCAGAGAAAGTCAACACTTCACTATCAAAGGATCTGAGAAAAATCTCAGAAGCCTTTTATCAAAACTATGACACTTCATAAACCAACCGGAACAAATCCTTGCCTCTCAATTTCTTTCATAATTTTCAACCTTAAAATTCTGATTTTTCGAAAAATTTCATATTTATTCATATCATTTGAATTTAAATTGAATTTTTTGGAATTTCTTTCATTCCATAGAAAAAGGATCGATTCTATTGAATCAGGTTGAATCTTCTTTCTTATTATTCTTTCAAACAAAGCTATTATTCTTGAGAAATAAATTTTTATCCATTTGTTGATTTTTCATCATAAAGTCTCTCATGTCGGAAAATCTTTGGACTTGCCCTCTTCCCTCCTCAAACTCACTTCAACACAAATCTTCAATCGACAGCAAATATCTATTTCAGATAAATCTTCTCAACTCAGCCAAGTAGTGACGATATTTTATCAATAGTCATAAATATATCTGCTTCCGAATACATAACCAAAATTTATTTTCCAGACACAACCTCAAAAGAAACATTGAATAAAGAAAATCCAAATCCATTCAATCTACTTAAATCTTTTTGAGGTACCATTTGAAATCACTATTAAGTAGAAATACAATATTAAGATTTAGACTTGATCCTGTTTAAAATTTATATTTAGATTGATTTGCTTATTTATGAATAACAGCCATCTTCAGGCCGGCAATAAGCATTCATTAGATCGCCAATCACAAGCAGAGTCGCCAGAAATGATAGAGAGCCCAGCATTCCAAAAGGCTCTCCAGCCTTTATCATTTAGACAAACAATTTTCTTATCAAAATCCAGAAGATCACATACTGAAACTTTCAAAAATGAAGATCATCAAAATCAAGTCACTGCTATCAAAAGAGGCAGTTTTTCAGATATTTTAGCACCTCAGGACATAAATACTGCAGTTAACCTCAGTCTTGAAAAAGAGCTCGAAAACAACATGCACAAATCTCTGAATACAATGTCCAATCGCTCAAAGTATTTTTTGAATAAAATAATTTACTTACTTCATCTTAGCACTTTTGAACAGTCTTCAATTCATAAGGACGAAAACAATCCTCCAGATATATTGAGCGGATTTGATCTCAAAGAGCAAGATATCCTTCTCGATGAAAATATCCTCAATAATATCAGAGAAAAAGCCAACAAAAGAACTTGCATACTTTGCCATAATTCTCAAGATACTCAAAAAGCTCTTCTTGGGCCTCGACAATCTCAAGATCCATGGGAATATGAGCTTATCTTCCCTTGCTTATGCAACATCAAGGCTCATCGAGAATGTCTCAAATCCTACATATTAATGAAAAAAGTTGTCAATTGCGAAAGATGCAAAACTTCTTATGCTGTTAGTGGAAAAAGAATGAGAGATATCAAATTATCTAAAAAGAACTCCATTTTTGCAAAGATCATATCATCTCTTTTTATTATAGCAGCTGTTGCTGGTGTTGCTTTACTTGTAAGTGGATTTGCCATCAGCCCTAATGTTGAGGCACTTTGGGTTGTTGGAGTTGTCTTGATTGCAATTGGAGTTTTGGGAATAACTTATCTTGTCTGGAAGAAATTCTTATCATCGAAAATTGTGGATATAGCCATGAATTGTAAACAAACCGAAATTGCCCGCCACGAGGAAGACCCAGAAAGGCTATTTTATAAGTTTGTCCAACAAGAAGAAGAAAAAAGACATTCTCAAGTCTTGGCAAGAGCCAGAAGAATGATGAGTTTTCTGGATGTTGTAGAGTTTGAAAACTTTGTCAAAATGACGACTCCCAGAGTTGATAAAGAAGATAAAGAAATTGTTATTAGATTTGAAAGAAATGGGTCTTCTCATTTCTTGGTGCCAGACGGTTTTCCGATTAAAATTGGGGAAGAGTTTGGAAACTCTCATAAAGCTCAAAAAGAAATTTTCATCGCTCCTGCTGAAGTAAAATCTCTTTCTTAAGTTCCATTGTATTTAACATTTTTTCAATAGTTTGATGATGATAGATCTCAGATGACAGCAGCAGATCATATGAGTAATATCAATGAACATTCAGCAAAGCTCAAAAACGGTGGTCCCCCAAAAATCAGAATTTCTCCAAATCATCCCAGTAAACACACTGCAAATCTTGCCCCAAATGGATGGATGAAAAGAGCAATTGTTAATTTAGATGCACGACTTCCAATCAGAAAAAATGGGACTGGGACTTTTGGTAGTCAGTCAGAAAGAAGATTTAATTATCCTGGAATTGTTCCACATCATATTGAGTTTGCTAAATTGTCATCCAAAGAACCTCCCAGTGCTATTTCGCTTAGAAATCAAGGGGTTTCTTCTGCAAGAGATCAATTGGATCGTGAAAATTCAAGAGGGGCTCTCACTATTGCTCAAGCTGACTAAACTAAGTCAGATGAAAGCAAATTTTTGGAAGCTGAGTTTATAAAGCTTCATTCATTTCCTAAAGTTTTGGTTTCTTCACAATACGATGTCTATATTTCTTAAATGGTATAAAGAATTTTGTTCACATTGCATACAATATTATTTTGAAACATATCGCTTTTATATTATTCATTAATGATATATTTCTATTAGCATTCAATAGATTTTATGGTGATGCACTTTCTTTGGTTCCTTAATAATTATTTGATATTATTGGAAGTCAGTGGACAAGGTAGACTTGAAGAAAAAGGAAAATTAGGAGATTTTTTTCTTGGTTGACAAAATTATCGCTCAAATTTTTTTTTTTCATTAAATTTTTGGAAAGTCTCAGGAATTTAAATTTTTCTTCGAAAATTTTTTGTCCCAAAATTTCTTTTCTATTCTGAATCTAGAAAAAATTGCGATTTCTACTTTTCTTACTTGCACTACCTCCTTATGATCCTTCCTTTCTTCCTTAAGTTGAAAAGAAAGCAGAATAATGGCAATCTTATCTTCAAAAATAAACAGAAATGTCATCCTTGGTCGACTCGGAAATTTCCTTCAAAAAATGTTTGACATTTTTTTTTAGTTTTTTCCTAATCGGATTTCCAACAATGAAATTTTCAGCCAAAATTGCAAAAATCTCGAAACAGTTGACTTTTTTCTTCCCTCAAGAATTCCCGCTCATTTAGTTTTCTTCCTCCAGAGCTTTCGAATTCAATTATTTAAACAAAAACTTCTGTCTTTCAAGTAAATCTCCTGAAGGCCTTGCTGGCATCAAATTTAACCGAAATAAGGGAGAAGAAAATTCCTTAAAATTAAAGAGATAATCTAATCTCTATAATTTCTACATCTTCCAAACAGTTATTAGGTATATTTCTATAAATTTGAATTTTCCTGATGCTTTTTGCTTAATTTTAGCATTCTAGACAAACCTAGAGTATTAAAATCGACAGAAATTTTAATCTGCCAAGGATGATTTATACGCACGCTCCAACCGATCCACTCGTCTTACAACAGACCATCCAAGCAAGGGAAAACCAAATGTTAGCCATGTCTCAGCTCCTTGCCGAGTTGAATGAAAAACTATCAAAAGTAAGCCTTATTTTCGGTATTGAGAACATAGATTCTTTATGTAACATTACATTTTCATACCTATTCTAGGTTGAAGCAGAGAATCAGGCTTTAGAGAGCGAAAATGAAAAAATAAAAGGAAAACTTGACAATATAGTAATACTCATTTCCTAAATAGACCCACTCATCCTGGCTTAGGAGAAACATTTAGCTCAAGAATCACAAGATAAAAAGATCATTGAGGCAAAATCTCAAATGATCGCCAAAAAGAACGATCATCAAAAAAAGAAAGTAGGAAGTCATTGATTCTTCCAAATGAAACTGACATAATTCTAAAGGAAAAAATCATACTTGATGAAAAGGAGGCTAATAAAGAAAATATCAACCCAATCGGAATTTACTTCCCAATCGGTAAAAAAGTCGAAAGGAAACCAAAATGGCTATTCTGGAGCAAGAAATCCACAAAAGAGTATGAAGCAGAAGAATATCTACAATACGATCATCATCTTCCATCATTTGAAAAGAAACCTCAAAAGGAAGGCAAAGTAGGACCTTTCCTCTCTCCTTTTTATTTACGACAAATGAAACATAGGCTCACGATGATAAAAATGTGAAAAGTAAAAAAGAAAGCGCTGATCAAGAGGAGGAAGATCCTTGTTCTGTAATTTTCCCTCGAATATTTTAAAAAACTGAGAATTCATCTCCATAGGAAATTCTGAAAAGCATTCGACAGAATTTAGAGTTAACTCTCCCAGAACTCTAGTTTTCCCTCAGTGGACTCCTTATTATTTACTTACCTACTACATTATTATATTATAAAATTTTACTCTGTATTTACATTACTATTGTTGTGTTTATTTCTTAGAAGGTTTACTCTATCCATAGATATTAATCTTTGGTTCCTATAAAAACAAAGGCAACCCTAAAAATAAACTTGTTTTGAAAGCCTACTTCTATCTTGACAAAAGTAGATTTTGTCATTTAACTATATTTAGTGATATTTTTAGAAAATTAACCATCAATTTAGCTCTTTGTAAGGTTTGCTCAGAAGGGACTTTTAAAGATTAATCCCCTTAAATCTAGACTTATTCAATAAAAACGATCTCACCGCCACAAAGAAATAACAAACCAGACTCAATCAGAAATAATCCTTCTATTTTTTCATTTGGGTGACTCCTTCAAATTTCTCTACGAACAGTTTTCATATCAAATGAAGTAACAAAGAGAAGAAACTTTCACTTTCAAGGCAAATGATGGCAAGATTTAACAACAATCAATCTTTCCACAAACAGTACAGCGCCAAATAGTGAATAAATAGAAATAGAAATATCTAATTTCGATACAACCGTTTAATCTTAGAAAAAGCGGGATAGTTTTAAAATCGCCTTATTTTTAGCAATCTCAAACTTCCTCGTCATCTAATAATCTTGTCTTTTATTTGAGCATTATCTATGCAACTTTTCACCATTTTCGAACTTCTCTTGACCGGTTTGGGGACCCTTTATCTCCTCAAGCGGTATCCAGCCAAAGATGTTTCTCTTCTTGTCAAAGTCGTGTGCTTCATCTCTTGGTTCCTTTCTTTTGCGACCTTAATCCTGCTTCCTCTTGATGTTTATTACGTAGCTCGAGTTTCTTACTTGCTTCTAAGCCTTGAAAATAGACTCTTAAGGAATCAGCTGATGGTACTCAAGCAATCAATATCCCCAAAGAAACAAGACTTACACTTGAAGAGTCATTTATGGGCATGATCACTATCTGGCAAATTGTATATTGGACCAACTTTTTCTTCACATGGTAAGGGATTTTTATTGGTTTCTGCTTTAATAACAAAATACTTAGGGTCCTCCTCCCATTCTTGCAAGAATATGTTGATGCTGGAGAATTCACGGTCAAAGATAAAATCATTCGATCTCTCAAAATGAACGCCAAGATTTATGGCATCTTGGGTGGTCTTGGTCTTATCTTTATCATGTATTTACAGTTTACCAATCGTATTGGAGGGTAATATAAATGAAAATCAATGCCAAATTATGACTCGTTTTTAGAGAGGGAATTTTGCACTTCCTTGTTACCTTTGCCAATTGCTTGTAACTCGCCTTCATCATTTTTGCCTTTAATTTTCATTCTAGCGGTATCGTTTTAATCATCATCTGCCTCAGTTATGGGCTTGTCTACGTTCCTAAACGTTGCTTCCAACAGACTAGACCCGGCCTCAATCTTCAGTATTCTTCTTGTGCTAAAATTGAAATTTATCCTTACTCTAGAACTCATCAATTCCAAGCTGCTATGATCCAAGATCAAAGAGCACGTCTTCTTTTCCGTGTCTCTGATCTTATCAAGGATGTTCAATGTATCCTTTTAAGAGATGATATTACACCAGCTGACAAACAAACTCTCAGAAAAATCCTTGAAATCGTAAACACGAATAAATTATCTTCTCAGAGACTTATATCCTTCTCCTTAGGCTCCAGAGAATATGGTATATGAAGTTACTCAAATGCTTCGTTCAACAAACTTGCCAACAACTGGAGATTATGATAATTTCACTCAAGAAAAAATGGCTCAATTGCACAAAAGAATGAAGAAAAGAGTCAAGGAGCTTGAAAGATTAGAGAATAAATGGGACCATACTCTCAGACACGCTCTCTTCTTACAAGATGTTATGGATAGTAGAAACCCTACAGAATGGAGAACAAAACCATCTTATAGACCTTCTGACTCTCCAAAATATGAAAGACTTCTTTCTGCAATTGAGTGGGTCTGGCACAAATATTTGTCAAAAGTCTTTTTCTTCCTTGTTGGGGTCGGGTTGCTTGCAGCTTCTGGTCTTGTTTTTGTTGCTGAGATTCTCAATTTCGACAATTTACACATCCTTAATATTGAATCTTTTATCGTCTCCGGCAGTGGTGCTGTCGCCAAGAGTCAAGTAAAAATAAATTTTTATTCACCTCATCTCACAACAAATCAGGTCCTTTGCTTGATTCCCTTGTTCTACATTTCTGTGTGCGTTTATTCAGCTCTTTTCAACATGAAATTAGCAGGACGATATGGCTTGTATCCAAATAACCACACAGATGCCGCATCTCTTGTCTTCTCTTCTGTGAACTTTTCCAGAGTATCTGCGCCATTGGTTCTTAATTTCCTTCAAATGCTCAAACTTAAAGGAACTGCTTTCCAATACGTTATGGGAGAAGTCAATTTTGCTTATTCATTTATGAGATACTTCCCTCTTTTGCTTCTTGTTTTGATCATATGCAACGTCTTTAATGTTTATGGAAGAATCCTCAATAACTTTGGACTTGGCAGATTCAAGTTTGATGAAGAAACCACTCGTGATCGTGTTGAAGAAGGCAAAATTCTTTTAAACAAAGCTCGCCATAATTTATGTCCAAATGATGATGGAAGTCCTGATGAACAAAAAGAGGTATTGAAAAAATTTTTGATAATATAAACTCATTGTTTCTCAAAAATAGGATGATGGTACTGGAGATAGACAAAACGATGAACCATTGACTGCTACAGAAGAGGAAAAAGGCAGAGGACAGCACTTAACGCAAGGATATCCAATGAATAACAACAACCCTAAATTCTCAAACATCAGGAAAAGTCTCCAAGATTTGTAGTCCGTAATTAACACTTTGTGTTGAATATAATTCATACTTGATGTTGTTTAAATGCTTCACCTTATTTTATTCTTTATTGTCTTTTGTTTACCTCCCAATAATACTTTAAAATAATTACCTGTTTGTTTATATTATTCCAAAAGAAACCAAAATTCCAAAAGTTATTTCAAGATAAAGTAAGTATTAACTTAGAAGAAGAAAATTTCTACAATATAACATCATAAAAAATGCAGTGGTATCATATAGACATCATACATAAAAAAGAATATTCATTATAGGACTTGATTTAATTCAAAAAAGTCTTGATTAAACTTCATTTTCGAATCTTCGTCGTTTTTGTCTATCAGCTCGGGATCTTCTGCGTTTTGTTTCATCACCCATGGTTTGATTCAATTCACTCATTGTACAATCATCCCCTTCCATGCTATTGTTTCTATTATGAGACTTTCTCAGCTCGCTGCTTAAATATCCATTTAGCTCACTTGCCTGAGACATATTCACTGTATCATAGAACTTTATTGCTGTCATATTTGCTATTGTCACTTCAGCTTCTCTTTGTGTTAAATAAGGAGAATATGTCGGTGTCTGGTCTTTGCTATTTCTGACAGGAAGATCTTCTAAATGAGAAATCTCAAGGCTGGTTTTATTATTGCCCTCTTCTCTTTCTTGGCAACTTGTTTTTTCTTCAGCATGTTCTTGAATACCTTCAGGGATATTTATCGAGAATCTAAACTCAGAAACACTAATATCTTCTCGATTATCTAATTGCCTTTGATATGAAGCCAATTCTTCTATTTCCTTCTTTCTTTTATTATTATTCTTCTCAACGCTCTTGGCACCGCTGGTTGGTCTCTTGAAACTGAGATTCTGATCAATTCTTCCTCTTCCAGCAGCATCTTTATCATTTTCCAACAGCATTCTTTGTATTCTAGTCAATCCAACTTCTTCCTTTTTGGCTGAAGAACTGGTCTTCTTATTGCCGCTCAAACTTTCTCTTTGTTGATATTCTGTTCTTTCAGTGCTTGCAATTCGAGAATTAATAATCTTTGAAGTTGCAGATCTTTGGAGTTTCTCTTTAGCGGTATCTAATGCCATCTTTGATGCTGAAGTGGATTTTGCTTGACTTGTAGTACTTTTGTTGGCCTTGTTATTCCTCAAATTTGTACTTTCAACCATTCTGGCCTTGCTGATGGTGTCATTAAGTTTTATAATTGATTCATCAAGGGCTTTAGTTGAAAATTTAGAGGCCACAAGATCTGGACTAACATCAGTTCGAATCATGGTGTTATTTCTGGTATCCTTGGTTGGCTCTTCTTTTACTTCAGTTCTTTCTCTTGATCCTAATCTTGAGCTTAAGACTTTTTCTTGTTTAGGCTGTTGAGCAGATTGAACCTTCTTTATGCTTTTTACATCGGTATTGCATCTGTATTTCAAAAGATCTTGTTCGTTAAAATTCTCTGGGACATTTTGAGTCAAATCAAGCTTAAAATCTAATTGACCACATGAACTTCTGAAATCTCTTGATCTATTATTTCTCAATGTTGATGTCATCTCTTTTCCTTTTTTCTGCCCGCTCTTTGGGACGTCTTTTAATGAACTTGCTGCGGTTGATTCTTTTGATTTCTTTGCAGCACCATAGGTACCATTGGTATCGCGATCAAGATCAATATTCATTTTTTTTACTTCATGGAGTTGAGTATCAACCTCCTCAACTCCTCTTTTAAATAAGGCTTTAAATATTTCAGCTTCTTCTTCAATTCCTCTCAAGTTTTTCATCATATTGTCTTCGTTTAGACCAACATTATCCCGATTATCCCAGATTTCATCCTCTAAAGGAATTTGCACGAGGTCATTTTGAGTTCTCACAAAAGCATTTTGCACTGCAGGCAAAGCTCCTGTTTGCTTGTGCACCACTCTTCTGGCCTTTTCCACTTTAATATCATCAACCTTTGACCATAAATGTTTCTCAAGTTCCGCTAAATTATTATCGGTCAGCTCAGTTATTCCATGCATATCCCTGTAGAGATTCAATTGAATTTGCAATTCGTTCATTTCTTCCATTTTATTATTGAAATTCACGGAAAGATTCTTCAATTTAGTTCTCGTATCTTTGCATTTGCTAATCAATTTTTCCTTTGTGGATTCATATTTCTTTGAAAAGGCTTTTCTATCATTCTCATTCTTCTTTACCATATCCAAATAATTCTGATAATTTTCCAAATCTTTCTTTATCAACTCATCAAAATTGCTTTGTAAAATCATAATCTTCTTCTGAAGTAATGAAATTTGTTGTTTTGCCAATTTCAACCCGGCCATACTGTATTGGCTCATCATTTCATTTGCTTTGCTTCTTCCAAATCCTGATGATTTTCCACATCTGCAGACTTGATCATCTTCTTCAGCATCATCGTCGACAACAGCAGAACTATCCAATATTGTGCTGCTATTAAGCCCTTTGCGATCTTTCTTTTCACTATTCAGAACTGATCCTCTTGCGGGAATCGTTTCATATTTCTTTAAAGATTTGGATGAAAACAGGATACCAATCTTATCAAAGTGGATGAGACGTTCCTTAGCTTGCTTAAAGAAACTGGAAATAGAGTCTTCCGGAATCCTCTCAGCCATTCTTCCCAATTGAAGTTTACAAAGACTATTCACTCTTTCTAAAAGAGTTGACTTCTGAGCTTGTAGATCCTCAACTTGCTTCTGCAAAACTTGATTCCTGAAATGATCCTCAAGTCTTGTGTTCTCCAAATCCTTCAGTTTTCTCTCATAATCCGATATCAAAATACGGAAAGCTTCTCCTTCATCGTTCGTTACAATATTTGCTTGGACCTTATTCTCAATTTTCTTGGCATTCATACCAAATCTGATTGTTGAAAGAGTTTGCTCATGCTGTGATCCAGCAGGAGTGACACACAAAATAACCAATGTTCTTGAATTTCCTCCCAAAGAAGATCTCAAAATCTTCGTCAACGGGGAATTACGATATGGTATATGTTGATTACTAGGGTTGTCAAATTAATTTTTCAATCTTCAAGAACATTAATTACCTTTTCCCTTCACTCTTTAAAGAGATGACTTGAGTTAAGAAAAACAGACTTTTATTAATATGTTGTCCTTCCTTTATTCTATCCTTCAATTTTGATGCTGCCAAAATGCTATCTTTTCCATATATTCCTCCATGTTCCATTGCTATCCATTTAAAAATTAAATCTCTCCCAATTCCCTCTTCTTACTGTTAACGCTTCCATCTTCAAGAACGACTTGATGGTTTGAAACTTTTTCACTTCCTGCTAAGTCGACAAAATTCAACAAAGATTCTGTCACGACAGTTCCTTGAGCGCCTTCAAGACTTTCATTATGCGAAATTTCAGCTTGAGACTTCAAATCAAAATTGTTTATATTTGAGATAGATTCACTCTTCTCTCTTCTGTAATCTCTGATGAAAGTATTTGTCACTGTTTGCACCATCAGTCTAAAAATCGTATGTGATCTTGAAGAAGTATGATTCATCATTGTTTGAGCATAATGTCTGTTCAGTTCTCCTTTCTTCAACTTATCCAGAATATCATCGATTGAAGAAACTGATTCTTCTGTCACACCTTTGATATAAAAGTCCTTCTTGGCATCTTCACTGACCTGTAAAGTATCTCCCAACTTCTCTGGGCTCTTCAACAAATCATAAATCTGATCATTGTAGATCTCAACATATGAGCATCTCAAGAAATAAGTCTTATCTAGATCCTATGTGGAGACTTAGTTAGTCAATGTTCTCTCAAATAATGCTCTTACCTTTTCAATTGCCTTGAAAATATCTTTCAGTGCCAAAATCAAGACACCAGTACTCTGATTAATATCTGCTACATTCATTGTTTTCTTGACTTCACGTTTCTCTTTCACAGGAGACGCATCATTTTCTATACAAATATCTCCTCCATATTCATTCTCTGTTTCTTCAATCTTATTGTAGCCCATCATTGTGTATGTCTTTCCACTACCAGTCTGCCCGTACATAAAAATTGTACCATTGATACCATTGAGACTTGATAAGGCCACTCTCTTGACCATTTTCTCATAAACCCAAGTATTCTCTTGTTCTGGGTTGAAGCAGCAGTCAAAAGAGTAAGCAGGCTTTGTTGATGTATCATTGGAACGCTTCTTGGATGTAGCTTGTTCTCGGCAGTAAAGACTTGAGACAGTGACGGTTTTGTCATCATATGCAGTCCAAATACTGTCTTCTCCTCTTTGGAGTTCACTTTTGCTTAAAGGCCGAACACGTAAAGCAACTTGAATGTTTTCCATATTCTGTTAACGAAAATGAGAAATTATGTACTAATTCCCGTTATTTTAAAAAATAAATTCTGAATAAGTTTTATTTCCTATTCTGTTGGTCTTGTCTTGATTTAATTTAATTTGAGACACTCTCAAACTCAACCAGACCAGATTTATTTTCAAATCTTTATTCAACATGTGCTCCTGGCTTCAAAAAAGGAAAAAAGTTCAGATTCACACATTCCAGAAAAATATGAAGAAAAGTTGAAGGTCACATTTTCACACACAAGTTTATTTTATCAAAAAAATTATCAATACAATTAGCGAACAATCAAAATTACTTTTTGAAAGATCAAAAATATCTCTTCTATTCTCAACATTCACAGACAGCAAATATTATTTTCTTAATTTTCCAATGGGTTGAGAGAGTTTTGCATCTTTCTGATTTAAAACCAGGGCATCACTCAAAACATATAAATGCAGAATATTCGAATGCTCTCTATTTGTATAATCCTTAGAATTCGATCCTGAAAGCTCTCTCTCTTCAAAGGGAACACACTGATATGCAACTCTCACACCACATGTGCAATGCCATCTCCACTGAGGTTCAACACCTTTTTAAATTCAATTTTCTTTCAAGAAAAAATTTCCAATACCTTCTTCTCTTTTAATATATTTATGCTCACCTTGCTTCAAGTACTGTTTATAGTACAATTTTCCAAACTGTAAAATTATTCTGAATCATTTTAGATTTTCACTATCTCAAATGACATCTTACGCGCTGTCAGTTCTTCTGAGAGGAAGCTTGTCTATACTCTCTTCACTAAGCAAACAAAGAGTCCCACACAAAGCACAATAATAGGTAAACAGCTTCTTTTCGCCCACTAAAGAATCTGCAGCTGTGTAATTTCTCATCTGATGAAATTTGAGAAGAACATTCCAACAATCTCAATTATACCTTGATTCTTTTGGAAGCATCTTCAATATCTTCATCACTATCATCTCTTCTTGAATAAGCATCAAATGCACTTTTATAATAAGGAGCTGGAATAACTTTCTTTGAATCTTTTTTTTCTGTCGTAGTAGTCATTTCCTTTATTTGCAAATTTAATTTATATTATTGATCTAAATAAACACTTCCTTTTTCAAAAATTTCCCTCGACAATGATTTTAACTCAATCAATCAACCAAAAATATGACTTCAAAGACATTCGTCTCTTCTTCAAATGAAAATCAAGTCAAACTCAGAACCCTCTTTCATTGTTCTTTTTCTAAATCTTGGTAAGTTGGAAAATTCTCTTTACCAAAATTTCGCCTGACTTAATCGGTAAATAATATATAAAACTTTAATTTGCCTGTATTTCTATATGGAAGCAAACCCAGGTGATATCTCAACTCCTTCCCCAATTCTTGATCATCTCAATGGTGAAACCGTCCCAAGCCACAAAAAGAATCTCTTGCTGGGTTTGACAGGATCGGTTGCCACAATAAAGCTCTGCGCTATTCTTGATTTATTGATATCAACGCAAAGATACAATATTAATGTTATGCTTTCACAAAGAGCGCTCAGTTTTAGTGAAATTGACGAGATTAAGCCAAAATATGAAAAAGAAAATATTAAATTTTACACTGATCAAGATGAATGGGGTGCATGGAAAAAGAAGGGAGATCCTGTACTTCACATTGACCTCAGAAGATGGGCTGATATTTTGGTAATTGCTCCATTATCAGCAAATACACTTGCGAAAATTGCTGGTGGCCTCTGTGATAATTTGATTGTAAAAAAAAAACGAATTTTTTATTTGAGTTATAAGATTTATGTTAGACATGTGTTGTTAGAGCATGGGATTTCTCTCCAAAAATAAAAGAAGACGGGAATAAAGTTGGAATTGAAGTTGATGGAAGAAAATCAGTCTTACTCAAAAAACCGATTATTGTCGCTCCAGCAATGAATACCCTGATGTGGGATGTATTGAAGTTATTGACTAACGAAGCCTAAAAATTTTAGAATCCTTTCACAAAGAAGCATCT
>Ga0182738_1000673_pt1 | contig 45515 bp, 40 predicted proteins | sample eDN5th30CBELigMG_FD_128876 | JGI IMG/M metagenome (GOLD analysis project Ga0182738, IMG submission 128876) | Enriched Miracle-Growth compost microbial communities from Emeryville, California, USA - eDNA 5th pass 30_C BE-Lig MG (version 2)... ... | reverse complement strand
CTTGTAATACGAGGCAGGGTCAAAGTACATGCTCATCGGGATCGGCTCCCAGTACTTCGCCAGCGTGCCACGTCCCGCCCCCTGCGCAGGATCCTTGTATCGCTTCACCAGCGCCGAATGCAGCTCCTTCGGCGAGGCCGACTGCTCCAGCTTCAGCGCCTTATACGTCTCTTTGGGAACGCTGGGAAAGTTAGCCCACGTGGCGCCCGCAAACAGCACCCCACACGCAAGCGTAACCAGCCTCAGCCAAGGCTTCATTAACATCTGCTTCTCTCCTTTACTCCGTAATGATGTTGTTGTGTCTGGACCCGCAATTCCTGCCTGCTGTTCGGAAATACGTCAAACCCCTTGAAACAGCCGGATTTCAGGACGGAATACCCCTAGCGATCTTAAAATTATTGTGGTTATACTGTATCGCTGGTTTATATAAACCGGTAGCACCAGTACGGGGACTCTTTCTGGTGCCACTGGAAACCATTTTGTGGGGCGAGTATTCAACCACAAAGCCACAAAGCCACAAAGCCACAAAGCCACAAAGCGACCTTCGCCGCTTTGTTTTTTCACACCACTTCATACGGGGTTGTCGATATCGATATACTGGTGACTGATGCCGAATTTTTCAGAAATATGCTCTCCCAGGGCTTGCACGCCATATCGCTCGGTGGCGTGATGCCCGGCTGAAATAAAAGCAACGCCTGATTCACGCGCAAGATGTACGGTTCGCTCGGAAATTTCGCCGGTGATAAACACGTCTGCACCGAGATCGATGGCGTCACCGAAATAATCCTGGGCAGCGCCCGTACACCACGCCACCCGTTTTACCAGCCGTGCATCGTCGCCTATGACCAGCGGTGTACGGGAGAGAGCCTGTTCCACACTTACCCGTAATTCTTTCAGGTTCGATACGTCCGATGGCAAGGTTCCAAGCATGCCGATACCTTGATCCCCGAAACGACCGGTTTCCCGCAGACCCAGTTTGTGCGACAGTTGCGCGTTGTTGCCCAGTTCGGGATGCGCATCCAGCGGCAGATGATAGGAGAGCAGGCTGATGTCGTGCGCCAGCAGCAGCGCAATGCGCTGCCGCTTCATTCCAGTCAGGCAGGGATTCTCACCGCGCCAGAAATACCCGTGATGCACCAGGACCGCATCCCCCCGAGCCGCGATGGCAGCTTCGAGAAAATCGAGCGAGGCGGTTACGCCGCTTATCAGTCGCCGCACTTCGCGTCGCCCTTCCACTTGCAGCCCATTTGGGCAATAATCATGAAATTTTGCAGTATCGAGCAATCTGTTCAAATAGGTTTCGAGGTCATTTACTTGCATGCTGCTCATTCCGTCAGTCGAATTCGTCTATGATTTAAAATCAATGCTGCTATTTTATCCCTGATCCCACATGTCTCAACCTATGCACAAGCTCTGGCTGGTTTTCGCACAAGCTACCACGATAGTTCTGGCAGTCCTGTTTGTCGTCTCGACTTTACGCCCGGATCTATTACCCTGGCAATCCGGCAATGGTGCTGTCGTAACCATAAAGGAAGCTCCGGCTGCCAAGTCAGGCAGGACAGAGGCGGAGTCTGCCCCTGGGAGCTTCAGTAGCGCGGCGAAAAAGGCCATGCCCTCGGTGGTGAATGTATTCACCACCAAGGAAATCAAGGCCGCCCCCCACCCCCTGATGGAGGATCCTTTCTTCCGGCGTTTCTTCGGAGATCGTTTCGAATCACCCCAAAGCCGGCGTGCTGCCAGCCTGGGGTCCGGGGTGATCGTGAGTTCGCAGGGATATATCCTTACGAACCATCATGTCATTGAAGCGGCGGATGAAATCGAGATTGCGCTGGCGGACGGCAGAAAAACGAAAGCGCGGGTCATCGGCTCCGATCCCGAAACCGATCTTGCAGTGGTAAGAGTGGATATGGAAGAACTTCCAGCCATAACTTTCGGATACTCCGACAATGCGCTGGTCGGCGATATTGTCCTTGCGATCGGTAATCCTTTCGGTGTGGGCCAGACGGTAACGATGGGTATTATCAGCGCGCTCGGGCGAACTCACCTTGGTATCAACACCTTTGAAAATTTCATTCAGACCGATGCCGCCATCAATCCGGGAAATTCCGGAGGTGCGCTGGTGGATGCATCGGGTAACCTGATTGGCATCAATACCGCGATAGTCTCCCGAACAGGAGGATCACTTGGGATAGGCTTTGCCATTACAGCAGGTGTGGCCAAGCAGATCATGGAACAGATCATCCGGACAGGGGGGGTGACCCGTGGCTGGATCGGCGTGGAAGTGCAGGATATGACACCCGAACTTGCGGAATCGTTCAAGCGGCCGACTACCAGCGGAGCGCTGATTGCCGGCGTGCTCAAGGGAGGGCCCGCAGACCGCGCCGGAGTGAAGCCGGGTGACATTATTGTAGGAGTGGGGGGGAAAGAGGTCACCGATTCATCGGGCATGCTCAATCTGGTAGCGGCATTACCTCCCGGAAACATGGCGACTGTCACAGTCATGCGCAACCAGAACAAGAAGGCAATCGAGATCAAGGTTGGAAAACGCCCAAAGCCTCAGCCTCAGGAGCAGTTTCAGGAGCCCGAGGAGTTGGAATAAAAATGGTTGTAGAGGATAGCGCAGTGATTATGGCGTGAAATTGGAAATTATCCGAACGAAAACGCGCTGTTTTCCCCCGGTAGTAACTCAACTCCTTTTTGTTTCTCCTGTTTCGGTCTGTTCGGAAGGGGAATTCGTATCAGGACCGCCCGCAGCCTGATAAACGGCCAGAGTTTCCGAACGTCCGATGATTCCTGCGATCAATATCCCAACTTCATACAGCAGATAGAGCGGCACCGCCAGCATGAATTGGGAAACGATATCCGGCGGCGTAAATATCGCGCCGATGACAAAAGCGCCGACAAGAACATAGCGGCGCATCGCCTTCAGCTTTTCAATGGTAACAAGGCCTATCCGAACCAGTATCACAACGAATATGGGTACCTCGAATGTGATGCCGAACGCGATGAACATGGTCAGCACAAAATCCAGGTATTTACTGATGTCTGTCATCACTGCCACGCCTTCCGGCGCAAAATGCGTAATGAATTCGAATACCAGGGGAAGGACGGCAAAATAGGCAAAAGCCATGCCGCAGCCGAACAGAATGCTGCTCACCAGCACCAGCGGCAGTACCAGGCGCTTTTCGTGGGAATACAATCCGGGAGCGACGAATGCCCATATCTGGTAGAGGGTATGGGGCAGGGTAATGATAAAAGCAGTCATCATGGCCACTTTCATGGGTACAAAGAATGGCGTAACCACTTCCGTCGCGATCATCTGCCCCCCCTGGGGAAGTTTCTCGAGCAAAGGCTGCGCTAATAACGAATAAAGCTCACGGGCATAGTAGGCGCAGGGCAAAAAGCCGAGCAGAATACCTGCACACGCCCGCAGCAGCCTGGCCCGAAGCTCGACCAGATGCGAGATAAATGTTTCGTCGGCACTCATGTATGTGATGGAAGGTGGACGGGGAAGGTTAGAGCAATTTTGGTGCAAACATAAACAGATCCTTTCGCCTCGCAAGCGAGGAGAGGCATTAGCGAGAAAGCAAGTGTAAGCACTTGATACGAAAATGCTCTAGACGGATACACTTATACCGACTGTCGATGGTGAAGTACAGCAGGGATGAGGTGCAAGCATTCGTTCAATCGATTCCCGGCAAGTCCTCCGGGGGCGGGATTATTCAGCAGTTTCGCGCTCGCGGCTTCCATCTGTTGCGCGTGCGTTGGAATTCGCCGTTGATTGAACCGGCGGTGCAGGTCCGACTGGAGTCGGAGAGGAATTTTGCGGGGGGGTGGAAGGTTCTGCCGCAGAAGGGGCCGTAGGGGGAGGCATAGCGGAAGCCTCAGCGCCTGCTTCTACCGTTTCCCGAAATTTATCCAGCTCGGTATGTACCGAATTTTCGATTGAACGGCCCGTTTCCTCCACTGAAGCTTTCCATTTTTTCAGTTCGTCCAGCTCAATTTCACGCTGAATATCGTTCTTGACGTCGTTGACATAGCGTTGCGCTCGCCCGAACAGATGTCCCAGCGTACGCGCCACCTTAGGGAGCCGTTCCGGACCTAGCACGATCAGTGCGACTGCCGCGATGACCAGAACTTCCGAGAAACTGATATCGAACATTTTTTACAAGAATAGGGCAGAGTCGAAACAGCCGAATAACGCTGGTCCACACCTGGACTCGCAAGCCGTTATCGACTTGACTCGGCTACCCGGCATTCAGGATTTCGGCTGAGCCTTATCCTTGATATCGGCATCGATAATCCGCGCCTCGGTGTGATTGTGCGCAGGTATCTCCTCTTCATCTGCGCTTTTTACACCTTCGCGGAAGCCCTTCACCGCGCCGCCCAGATCGCTTCCCAGATTACGGAGTTTTTTGGTGCCGAATACCAGAACAACGATCAGCAGAACGATCAGCCAATGCCAGATGCTGAATGATCCCATTATTCCTCCTTTATCCCTTATCCTTTGCTCATTACCCTTTACTTCCCGCGAGCAATCATCCCCGGCAGGCGTTCCATGCCACCAATGATGTGCATGTGCAGGTGATGTACCTCCTGGCCGCCTACTCGTCCGGTATTGATTATCGTACGAAAACCATCCGTACAACCTTGTTCTCTCGCCAGCCTGGGCACCAACACCATCATCTCACCGAGCAAAGCGCTATGGGCATCTTCCACGTCTGCCAGAGAATTGATGTGCAGTTTGGGTATCAGCATGAAATGTACCGGCGCCGCCGGATGGATATCATGGAATGCATAAACGCGGGAATCCTCATACACTTTCTCACTCGGAATTTCTCCCCGCACGATCTTGCAAAAAATACAACTGTCCATTCCCTTGTCCCGGTCGTTTGCCCTGATTATCCTGCCTGTCCCGTTATCCCGCCTGCTTTGCGGGCAGCTTTTTCATCAATCCCCGAAACCCCTTCCCGCCGGCGTAACTCATCCAGCACATCCTCCAGCTTCAGATCATGATGAGCCAGTAACACCAGACAATGAAACCAGAGGTCCGCCGTCTCGCGCACCACGTGCGCGCTATCCCCATCTTTCGATGCCAGCAGAACCTCCGCTGATTCTTCCGCAATCTTTTTCAGAATCTTGTCCCGCCCCTCATGCAGCAGCTTCGCCACATAAGAAGCATGGGGATCGGACTGTTTACGTGCCTCTATGGTCCCGGCAAGGCGAAAAAGAATATCGGAACCGGTCATCGCTGCCCGTAGATCTCTTCGGGATTCTTGATGACGGGCTCGGTCACCAGCCACTGGCCCTGTTCCAGTTTGTTGAAAAAGCAATGATGTCTGCCGGTATGACAAGCAACCCCTCCGACTTGTTCCACCGCCAGCAGCAGGACGTCCTCATCACAATCCAGCCGGATTTCTTTTACCTTCTGCACGTGCCCGGATTCTTCACCTTTATGCCAGAGTTTTTTGCGCGAACGTGACCAGTAATGGGCTTCCCCTGTTTGCACGGTAAGTCTCAATGCCTCGGGATTCATCCAGGCCACCATCAATACCTTATTGCTGGTTGCATCCTGTGTCACGACCGGCACCAGGCCATCCGCAGACCAGTTCACCTTGTTGAGCCATGTGTCAGACATGAATATGCTGGAGTTTGATTGATCCTGTTACTATAGCCGTACTTCAATACCATGTTGTGACATATATTCCTTGGCCTGGCGAACGGTATATTCGCCGTAATGGAAAACGCTTGCAGCCAGCACGGCATCGGCATGACCTTCCTCGATTCCCTCAACCAGATGCTGCAGATTACCTACACCGCCACTTGCAATCACCGGGACATCCACCGCATCCGATACCGCGCGGGTCAGCGCCAGGTCGAACCCATCCCGGGTACCGTCTCTGTCCATGCTGGTCAGCAATATTTCTCCAGCCCCCAGGGATTGCATTTTCCTGGCCCATTCGATTGCATCCAGCCCGGTAGGCCTGCGTCCCCCGTGCGTGAACACTTCCCATCCTTGTCCCGCACGCTTGGCGTCTATCGCCACGACGATACATTGAGAGCCATAACGGCCTGCGACGTCAGCCACCAGTTGGGGGTTTTGTATGGCCGAAGTGTTGATGCTTACCTTATCAGCTCCCGCATTCAGGAGGCGGCGTACATCTTCCACCTTGCGAACACCGCCACCCACCGTCAACGGGATGAATACCTGGGCCGCCACTTCTTCGATGATATGGAGAATCAGATCGCGGTCATCGGAACTCGCGGTAATATCGAGAAAGGTCAACTCATCCGCTCCCTGGTCATCGTAGCGGCGCGCTATTTCGATGGGGTCTCCCGCATCTCGAAGCGAGACAAATTTGACTCCCTTGACAACACGTCCGTTCGTAACGTCAAGACAGGGAATGATACGCTTGGCAAGGCCCATAGACACCTCTGATACCTCTGGATACCGCTAAAAACCGCAAAGTTTGTAAGCCTGCGCTACGCGGATTGTCTGTTTTTGTCCCTCCTTGCGCTCCGGATTCGTTAGGAGGCCGAAGAGGTCGAATTTGTAGAGATATCCGCAAGAGTCGAGCTTTCCGTAAGGGAGTTGTGGTTGTAGAAAAAAGAATGCTCCGAAACAGGAATCGCTCCAGTTTGTATGACTGGATGAGACAGGGTGTTTCATCAAAAGAGTACTGTTGTATCCGTGGGACTTGATTGGGTGCTTAACTCATCCGCCAGCTCCTGGGCTGTCTTGAAGTCGAGTGCCCCTTCGTAAATGGCGCGTCCCGTTATTGCACCTGCAATACCTTCCGGTTCGATCTCGCACAGCGCCTTGATGTCATCAAGACTGCTCACGCCGCCACTGGCAATGACGGGAATCGTCAGTGCCCTGGCCAGTTCCATGGTCGCCTTCACATTGACACCGCTCAACATGCCATCGCGCCCGATATCGGTATAGATGATTGCCTCCACGCCGTAGTCTTCGAATTTTTTCGCAAGATCCACCACGTCATGCCCCGTCACCTTGGACCAGCCATTGACCGCCACCTTGCCATCCTTTGCATCCAGCCCGACCATGATATGGCCGGGAAAAGCGTTGCACGCGTCGTGCAGGAATCCCGGCGTTTTTACTGCCGCTGTGCCGATGATGATGTAGGTAATACCATCATCGAGATAACGTTCGATGGTTTCCAGATCGCGTATGCCGCCGCCGAGTTGAGTCGGAATCTCGTTCCCAATGGCGTCTACAATGTCGCGGATTGCGGGTTCGTTCTTCGGTTTGCCCGCAAATGCGCCATTCAGGTCCACCAGATGCAGCCTTCTGGCACCCTGATCCAGCCAATGCCTGGCCATGGCGGCGGGATCTTCAGAAAATACAGTAGCGTTTTCCATCACACCCTGTTTCAGGCGTACACAGTGACCGTCTTTCAAATCTATAGCGGGAATGATAAGCATTTTGAATCAGGATAAAAATGAATCGGGTTTCAGAATTGGTAGCGGCGCGAACCTTCTAACGTTTCTCAAACGGGTTTCCATCGAACAAAGTTATCGAGGAGGGTCAATCCAGCCACATGGCTCTTTTCGGGGTGGAACTGAACGGCAAAAATGTTATCTTTCGCCACGGCACAAGTAAAAGGAAAGGGATAAGCACTGTAGCCCGCCGAATCGGCGTCAGCGGTTTCGACATAGTAGCTGTGCACGAAATAAAAGCGCGAATCATTGGCAATGTTTTTCCAGAGAGAATGCTCAACCGCCTGATGGACCTGGTTCCAACCCATGTGCGGCACCTTGAGCTTCTGCCCTTTTTCATCTTTCATTGCGCTTGCGGGAAAACGCTTCACCCTCCCCGGCACGATACCGAGACCGGATACATTGCCCTCCTCGCTGTTGTCGAACAGCATTTGCAGGCCGATGCAGATACCCAGGAATGGTTTGTTTGCAGCCGCATCCCGCACGGCTTCGCGCAAGCCGCGCCGGTCCAGCTCATGCAGGCAGTCCGGCATGGCGCCCTGCCCGGGAACGACCACCCGCTCCGCCTTCCGCACTACTTCAGGATTATTGGTGACAGCGATGACAGCCTCGGGGGCGACATGTTCGAGTGCCTTGGCTACGGAACGCAGATTCCCCATGCCGTAGTCAACAATTGCAATATCAGTCATACCGCATCTATGAATATGGGAAATTACAGAGTGCCTTTGGTGGAAGGTATCGCGCCCTCTGCCCGCGGATCGGCTTCCACCGCCATGCGCAATGCGCGTCCGAACGCTTTGAAGATGGTTTCCGCCTGGTGATGCGCATTTGTGCCGGATAAGTTGTCGACATGCAGGGTAACCATGGCGTGGTTGACAAAACCCCGGAAAAATTCGCTGATGAGATCGACATCAAATTCGCCGATACGCGCACGCACAAACTCGACATTGAACTCCATTCCGGGGCGGCCGGAAAGATCGATCACCACCCGGGAGAGGGCTTCGTCCAGCGGCACGTAGGAATGACCGTAGCGGCGTAAGCCGCTCTTGGTTCCAACGGCCTGGGTGAACGCCTGCCCAAAGGTGATGCCGATATCTTCCACCGTGTGATGAGCGTCGATATGCAAATCTCCCTCGGCTGAAACCTCGAGATCGATCATCCCGTGACGGGCCACCTGGTCCAGCATATGATCGAGAAACGGGACTCCTGTAGCCAGCATTGCCTTTCCGCTTCCATCCAGATTGACTTTGAAGTTGATGCGGGTTTCCAGCGTATTACGGTTGATCTGGGCGTGACGCATGTGAGGAATCAGGTGAAATAAATCGAATAAAACTGCAATAAGAAAATCGGGATAGGGACGTCAGGCTTTTGCTTCAATCTTCACGAGCAAAGTTTGCAGGACCGCCAGAAATTGCGCGTTTTCATGGGGCATGCCCACGGTCACCCGCAAGCAGTTTTTGAGCAATGGATGAGCGCCGTCCAGATTCTTGACCAATATGCCACGTTGCTTGAGTTCCTGAAACACCTGGCCTGCTTTATGATCCTGGTTCAGGCGAAACAGGATGAAATTCGCATCCGTCGGAAAAACCTCGATACCTTCCAACTCCGCCAGTCGCCTGCTCATTAATGAACGTTCAACCTTGATGGCTGCGGCCTGTTGCAGCAGGACATCACGGTGCTCCAGTAATTTCTCCGCAATTCGTTGGGTAACGATTCCCACATTATACGGCAACCGCAATTTTTCCAGCTGCCTCAACCATTCCGGTTTTCCCGCCAGCAAGCCCAGCCTCAAGCCAGCCAGTCCCAGCTTCGAAAGTGTGCGCATCAGCAACAGATTGGGATGATGCGCGAGCTTGTCCATGAAGCTCGCATCGGCGAAGGCATGGTAAGCCTCATCGATGACCACCATGCCGGGAGCAGCGTCAATAATACGTGAGATTTCAACGGCGTCAAACAGGTTGCCAGTAGGGTTATTGGGATAGGCGATAAAGATGACCGCAGGCTGGTAGCGGGCAATTGCGGCAAGCATTGCCTTCACGTCGAGTGAAAAATCCGGGTGTAATGGGACACCCACATAATTCATCGAAGCAAAAGTGGCAATCATGCGAAACATGACGAATGCGGGCTCCACGCTCAACAATACCGCACCGGGCCTTGCACATGCTAAAGCAATAATCTGGATGATTTCATCCGATCCGTTGCCAAGCATGATATCCATCCCGTCCGGGATGCCCAATGCCTTGCGTAACACTGCTTTGAGCGCTGCTGCATCGGGATCGGGATAGCGGTTGACCGGCGTCTCACCCGCAAGCCTCGCAATTTCATCGCGCAATTCCGGGGGAAGCGTGTAAGGGTTTTCCATCGCATCCAGCTTTATCATTCCGCGTGCGGGAGGCACGTGGTAAGCGGAAAGCGCGAGAATTTCGGGGCGAATGATCTGATCGGGGGAAAAAGGCATAACAGCCAATTCTACCTCATGCCGGGTTAATTACCTCAGGTTTATTCATCCCCGTTGCGGGCGGGTACCGATCGTTCCTTGAGCCTTGAATCGGCCGGGCCATGGACGTCCCATACCATGATGAATCCGGGAGAGGTTCTCGATTTCTCTCAAGGACTATTTTTTTGTGTAGCGATATTCCGCTGACATTGCGTGGGCCTGCAGCCCTTCGCCATGCGCCAGGACGGAGGCAATCGCGCCTAATTTTGCCGATCCCTGCTCCGATACCTGAATAATGCTGCTGCGTTTCTGAAAATCGTATACCCCCAGGGGCGAAGAAAAGCGTGCCGTGCGGGAAGTGGGCAGGACGTGATTGGGGCCTGCGCAATAATCTCCCAGCGCTTCCGAAGTGTGGCGTCCCAGAAAAATCGCGCCCGCATGTCTTATTTTTTCCACCCATTTCTCCGGCTGCTCTACTGACAGCTCCAGATGCTCAGGCGCGATGCGGTTGGCGAGCTCACAGGCTTCATCCAGATCACGCACGTGAATCAAGGCGCCCCGGTTTTCAAGCGAAGTCCGGATGATCTCCTTGCGTGGCATCGCTTCCAGTTGCCGGGCGATACTCGCAGCGACTGCTTCGATAAAATGGAGATCGGGCGACAGCAGGATCGCCTGGGCCAACTCGTCATGCTCTGCCTGGGAAAACATGTCCATGGCAATCCAGTCCGGATTTGTTTTACCATCGCAGATGACCAGAATTTCGGAAGGTCCCGCAAGCATATCGATGCCTACCACCCCGAAAACATGCCGCTTGGCTGTTGCCACATAAGCATTTCCCGGGCCGACGATCTTGTCCACGCGGGACACGGTGCGGGTGCCATATGCCAGTGCGCCCACGGCCTGGGCGCCCCCTATGGTGAAAACCCGGTCAACCTCGCAAATGGCTGCAGCAGCGAGCACCAAGTCATTTGTTTCGCCCTGTGGAGTGGGTGTTACCATGATGAGTTCGCCCACTCCTGCCACCTTGGCGGGAATTGCATTCATCAGTACTGACGATGGATAGGATGCCTTGCCGCCGGGAACATATAAGCCTGCGCGATCGAGAGGGGTGATTTTCTGCCCAAGTTGCGTCCCGTCAGGCTCCACGTAGCTCCAGGATTGCGTCAACTGTTTCTCATGATAGACGCGGACCCGTTCCGTGGCCTGTTCCAGGGCGTTACGTTGCACGGCAGGCAGGTTATGGAGAGCTTGCTGCAGGCGCTTTCGAGGCAATTCCAGATCCGCCGCCGATTTTGCATCCAGACGATCGAAACGGAGTGTGTATTCCAGCAAGGCTTTATCTCCCTGCATCCTGATCTTCGCGAGGATATCTGCGACAGCAGCCTCCAGCTTTGCATCCTGGGCGTTTTCAAACGCAAGCAGTTCCGACAGCGCCCTGTCGAACTCGGTATCGGCAGAAGACAGTCTCTTTATCGAAATCATGAGGGGTAAGGAGACAGGGGTGTAAGGGGGGTAATTGCGGCCGAAAAGGCTTCCAGCATCGGCTGTATTGCCTGGCGTTTCAATTTCAACGCTGCCTGATTGATGATCAGCCGCGATGAGATCGGCATTATTTCTTCGACAGCCTTGAGATTGTTCGCCTTAAGCGTATTACCGCTGGAAACCAGATCCACGATTGCATCCGCCAATCCTACCAGGGGAGCAAGCTCCATTGATCCATAGAGCTTGATGAGATCGACATGCATTCCTTTTTCCGCGAAGTGTTCACGCGCCGTCTGTAAATATTTCGTCGCCACTCGTACCCGCGCACCCCGCCGGACCGCGGACTCATAGTCAAAGTCGCTGCGTACAGCCACCATCATGCGGCAGCGGGCGATATTCAAATCGAGAGGCTGGTAGAGGCCCGCGCCGCCATGCTCCAGCAGCACATCCTTTCCTGCGATGCCCATGTCCGCCGCGCCGTACTGCACATAGGTGGGTACATCCGAAGCACGCACGATGATGAGCCGCACATCATCGCGATTGGTGGCAAGGATCAGCTTGCGTGATGTCTCGGGGTCGTCCAGCGGGACAATTCCCGCGGCTTTCAGCAGGGGTGCGGTATCGTCAAAAATCCGTCCCTTGGAAAGGGCGATGGTGATGCTCATCATGAAGAATTCGCAAAGGCTGCATTTTACCGCAAAAGTCATCGAGCCGGTTTGTCCGACAATTCAAGGACGAGTGACAACCTCGGGATTCCAGCAGCAGGATCCTGAAAATGACTTTGGCAAGTCAGGGAAATGACGTCAGCAAGCCAGAATTTCCGGAATTGCTGGACAGGATGAGATGCAGATGAGACGCGGATGAAGTGTCAGCCCCATTTGCCCGGACGCGGCTCACGATAATCTATTTACAATTTCTTAACAAAACTAAAACATTCAGTTCGCATATTCATACCTGTCGCCATCCGTAATGCATAAGCTAAAGCGGGAGAGGAAGACACGGGATCTTCGTCTTGCGGAGGCTGACCGCACTTCGGCTGGCCCATCCCACAACACCGGTACAGTGACCGGACCGGGAGAGTTATGGAAGGTGGCCAACAGGATAGGCAGAGGATAGGCAGGATAGACAAGCAAGGAAGAATCCTTCGGAACTTGCCATTCGCTTGAGCTTATTCATCACTTCGGAGCAGCGGTTCCTTAAATATGTATCGCCCGTTTATCGACCGCCAATGCGGCCTCGTGCACGACTTCGGACAGGGAAGGGTGCGCGTGGACGATGCGTGCGATATCTTCACTGCTCGCCGCAAATTCCATTGCCACTACAGCCTCGGCAATCAACTCGGAGACGTAGGGGCCAATCATGTGAATACCCAGAATACGATCAGTACCTGCGTCCGCAAGCACTTTGACGAATCCGCCGGTTTCTCCCAGTGCGCGTGCACGTCCGTTTGCCATGAAGGGGAATTGTCCGGCTTTGTATTCTACCCCGGCTGCTTTCAACTCCTGTTCGGTCTTGCCCACCCAGGCAATTTCGGGTGAGGTATAGATAACCCAGGGGATTGTGTCGAGATTCACGTGACCTGCCTGTCCCGCAATCATTTCTGCAACCGCCACACCTTCTTCGGACGCTTTATGCGCCAGCATGGGGCCGCGCACCACATCTCCCACTGCATATATATCAGGCAGATTGGTGCGGCAGTGGGAATCCACCTCGATATATCCCCGCTCGTCCAACTTTAATCCCACGTTTTCTGCACCTAGTCCGGTAGTATTAGGCACACGCCCGACGGCAACAATCAGTTTATCCACCTCGAGTTTTTGCGGGTTTCCATCGGCATCGGAATACTCCACGGTAATGTTATCCTGTCCCGAGGTAACGCCGCTTATTTTGACGCCGGTATTTATGACCAGGCCCAGTTCCCGGGTGAAGATTTTTCGCGCTTCCTTAGCTACCTGTTCGTCCGCGCTCATTAGAAACCCGGGCAATGCTTCGAGAACGGTGACCTCTGCGCCTAGCCTGCGCCATACACTTCCCATTTCCAGGCCGATGACGCCTCCGCCGATCACTCCCAGCCGTTTCGGCGTTTCGGCCAGCGCCAGCGCTCCTGCGTTGTCCAGTATCCGTTCATTGTCCACACGGGCGAAGGCCAGTTGACGCGGCACTGACCCCGTCGCGATGATGACATGCTCGGCCCCGACAGTCTCCACCTTGTCTCCATTCCTGATTTCAATCTGCCAGAGTTCGCGGTCGGCTTCGTCATCCTTGCCGCGTTTGTGCAACGTCGCCCGCCCATGCAGGGAGGTAACCTTATTCTTCTTCAGCAGCATGGCGACGCCGCCGGTGAAGTTTGCAACGATCTTGTCCTTGCGACCTATCATTGCTGGAATATCCACGGACAGGCCCTCCACTTTGATGCCATGGGCAGAGAACTTGCGGTCGGCGCGCTCGTAATTTTCCGAGGATTCCAGCAACGCCTTCGAGGGAATGCAGCCGACATTCAGACAGGTTCCGCCGAGGCTGGGTTTGTCCTGCGGGTTTTTCCATTCATCGATACAAACGGTTTTAAGGCCCAGCTGCGCACAACGGATTGCCGCCACATAACCACCCGGACCAGCACCGATTACAGCCACATCAAAAGATCGAGACATATTTTCTCTTTTCTCTTTATTGTTCAAACAAGGAATAAGGAATGCAAAAGGAATGCGAAACGGAAAGATGCCAGCTGCGCAGGCATGTGCCCGCGCAGTATCAGCTCTCAAGCAGGGGGCTCATGGGATATTCGAGCGCTTCCTTCATTGCTACCAGGGAAAGCACGGCTTCCCGTCCGTCTATGATGCGATGGTCATAGGATAGCGCCAGATAGCACATCGGACGAATCACGATTTGGCCGTTTTCGACCACCGGGCGCTCCTTGGTTGCGTGAATGCCAAGAATGGCGCTCTGCGGGGGATTGATGATAGGGGTGGAAAGCATCGAACCGAAGACGCCGCCGTTGGTGATCGAGAAAGTACCCCCGGTCAATTCCTCGATGGTCAGTTTGCCGTCCTGCGCACGGCGACCAAAATCCGCGACCTGCCTTTCAATTTCCGCCTGCGACAAGGAATCCGCGTTACGAATGATAGGCACGACCAGCCCGCGCGCACCGCTCACCGCAATGCCGATATCATAATATTCGTGATAGACGATATCGCTGCCGTCCACTGAAGCGTTGACGATGGGAAATTTTTTGAGCGCCGCCACCGCCGCTTTGACAAAGAATGACGTGAGACCAAGTTTGACGCCGTGCTCTTTTTCGAATTTGTCCTTGTAGCGGGCGCGCAAATCCATGATCGCCTGCATGTTGACTTCGTTGAATGTGGTAAGGATGGCGGCGGTGGATTGCGACTGTACCAGACGCTCCGCGATGCGGGCGCGCAGCCGCGACATCGGCACTCTTTTTTCGCTGCGTTTCCCTTCAGCCTTGTCTTCAGCCATCCGCGGCGCGGGCTCAGGGGCGCGTGAAACGGGCGGGGCAGGTGGAGTTGCCGGAGCTTGCGGAACCGCAGGAGAAGGCGAGGGGGCGATATTGGCTGTTGAGCGTTTTTGCTCTACATAAGCCGTTACATCTTCCTTGATGATGCGACCCTCGCGACCGCTGCCTTTGAGTGCGCGGATTTCTTCCGGCGTCAGATTTTCCTGTGCGGCCAGCTTCTGTGCGGCAGGCATCATCCCTGGAGCTTCCGCAGCAGTTGTGGAAGCCGGGGCAGCTGTGGAAGGCGGAGCCGCTTCTGCCCCTTTTTTGACCGGCCTGGCTTCGGCGGCAGAACGCGTTGCTTCGGATTCGGTTGCTTTGGATCCGGTTGTTTTGGATTCGGTTGGAGCTGCGGTTGAAGCTGATGGCGTCTTGCCCTCTACCGCACCTGCTTCGGTGTCTATCGTGGCAATGACTTCGCCGGCAGTCACCGTTGCTCCGTCTTCCTTGATGATTTTCGCCAGTATTCCCGCGGCCGGGGCTGGCAACTCCATCACGACCTTATCGGTTTCGAGGTCGATCAGATTTTCGTCACGCTCAACACGTTCACCTTCTTTTTTATGCCAGGAAAGGAGCGTCGCCTCAGCTACTGATTCGGATAACGCAGGAACTTTGATATCGACGCGCATATTCTTCCTCTGTCTCCAGGTTTTCAGATTTTTTCGCGAAATGCAGCCACGACCAATGCATTCTGCTGCTCGTTGTGTTTCACCAGATAGCCCGCAGCTGGGGACGCCGACGAGGGGCGCATCGCATCCCCGAGAACCTGATCCCGGCGCTTGTGACGCAGCAGGTAGTGCTGGATGCGATGCCAGGCACCCTGATTGCGGGGTTCTTCCTGGCACCACAGGATGTCACGGGCGTGTGGATAGCGCTCGACCTCGGCCTGGAAATCATCATGGGGAAACGGATACAGTTGTTCGATGCGGATGATGGCGACATCCTCGATCTTGTTCTTGTGCCGATGCGCCGCCAGATCGAAGTAAACCTTTCCGCTGCAGGCGATCAGCCGCCGCACCTTCTTCGGATCGAGCTCTTCCACATCGGGAATGATGTTCCGGAAGCCGCCATCGACCAGATCTTCCAGGCTGGATACAGACTCCTTGTGGCGCAAAAGGCTTTTCGGGCTCATGATGACGAGAGGTTTTCGCAGCGGCCGCACCATCTGGCGGCGCAGCAGGTGAAACATTTGGGCAGGCGTGGTTGGAACGCATACCTGGATGTTGTATTGCGCACACAGTTGCAGGTACCGTTCCAGCCGGGCAGAGGAGTGTTCAGGCCCCTGGCCTTCGTAGCCATGCGGGAGCATCATCACCAGTCCGCACAGGCGCCCCCATTTGGCCTGGCCCGATGCGATGAACTGGTCGATCACCACTTGGGCGCCATTCGCGAAATCACCAAACTGCGCTTCCCACACCACCAATTCATCGGGTGCGGCGGTGGCATAGCCGTATTCGAAGGCAAGGACTGCTTCTTCGGACAATACAGAGTCGATTATCATGAAATCCGGCTGGTCCGGTCTGATGTGGCGCAATGGAATATACGTCCCCTCACTCCACCTTTCACGGTTCTGGTCGTGCAGGACCGCGTGACGATGAAAGAACGTACCACGTCCGGAATCCTGCCCGGAAATGCGGATTGGATATCCGTCATTCAACAGCGCGGCATAAGCAAGATTTTCAGCCATGCCCCAATCCAGCGGCAGTTTTCCTTCTCCCATCAGGCGGCGATCGGAGATGATTTTTTCCACGCGCGAATGCAACTTGAATTTCGACGGGATATCGGTGAGCCGTCCTGCCAGCTTGCAAAGTTCGGCCAGGGGCAATCCGGTAGGTACTTTTGCATCCCAGGCGGTTTCTTTCAGAAACGGCGTCCAGTCCACCAGATTAGGGGATTTATAGCCGTAGACAATGGTCTTGTTGGGATTGCGCTCCGCATCCATGTCATCCCGATATGCTTTTGCCATATGATCGGCCGTGCCGGCGTCGATCACACCTTCCGCTTCCAGCTTGTCTGCATAAAGCTTGCGCGTACCGGGATGCTGGCCGATGATCTTGTACATCAGCGGCTGGGTGACCATCGGCTCATCCTGCTCGTTGTGGCCGAGCGTGCGGTAGCAGACCATGTCCACGACCACATCCTTGTGAAACTGCATACGGAAATCGAGCGCGATTTCGGTCACCATGACGACGGCTTCCGGATCATCCCCATTCACATGGAAAATCGGCGCTTCAATCATCTTCGATACGTCGGTGCAATAAAGCGTGGAGCGGGCATCGCGGGGATCGGAGGTCGTGAAACCGATCTGATTGTTGATAATGACATGCACTGTGCCGCCGGTGCCATAGCCGCGCGTCTGCGACAGGTTCAGCGTTTCCATTACCACGCCCTGGGCGGAGTATGCGGCGTCGCCGTGCAGCAGCACGGGCAGCACCAGATCGCCATCCCTGTCCTGCAGGCGATGCTGGCGCGCACGCACCGACCCCTGAACGACCGGATCCACGATTTCAAGATGAGAGGGATTGAAGGCCAGAGAAAGGCCCATGATGCCAGCCGGTGTGGAAACCGCGGAGGAAAAGCCCTGATGGTATTTGACGTCGCCTTCGGTCAACTCTTGGGCATGCTTGCCTTCAAATTCCTGGAACAGGTCGGCCGGCAGCTTGCCGAGCGTATTGATCAGTACATTGAGACGGCCCCGGTGCGCCATGCCGATTACCAGTTGCTGCACGCCCATGTGGCCTGCGCGCTGGAGCAGATTGTCCAGCAGCGGAATCATGCTCTCACCCCCTTCGCCGGAAAATCGCTTCTGCCCCACATACCGTGTATGCAGATATTTTTCCAGGCCTTCCGCCGCGGTGAGCCGCTCCAGAATGTGCCGTTTATATTCCGGTTCGAAATCGGGCTGCGCACGCGGACCCTCGATGCGGTTCTGTATCCAGCGTTTTTGCTCGGTATCGGTGATATACATATATTCGACGCCGATTTTGCCGCAGTAGGTTTGCCGCAGCGTCTGCAGGATTTCCTTGAGTGAAGCGCGAGGTGGACCGAACAACGAGCCAGTTCCGAATACCCTGTTCATGTCAGCTTCAGTCAGGCCATAATAGCCCGGATCGAGTTCGGGAACATGCGGCTTATCGTAATGCTTGAGAGGGTCGAGATCGGCGTGGCGCACACCGAGGAAGCGATATGCATTTATCATTTGCAGCACGGCTATCTGCTTGCGCTCGGTAGTCAGCAGGCGTTCTTCCCGCATCGTTTCGACGCCCTTGGCAACGGCAGCGGGTTGAGCAGCGTGTTTGCCCGGTTCGACCGGTGCCTCCTCCCCTTGAAGCGTGTCAAAGTATTCACGCCATTCCGCAGAAACCGATAAGGGTTCCTGCAGATATGCTGCGTAAAGCCCCTCCACGAAGGACGCATTTGATCCGAATAGTGGCGAATTGTCGTGTAACTGCTTCAGCATGGCCAAGGGTCTCGTCGTCTGACAATCCGTCTACAAGCGCGAGGCGATGGGAATCACATCGCGCGTGGTTGCACCTGTATAGAGCTGGCGCGGACGGCCGATCTTGTACTCAGGGTCTGAAATCATTTCGCTCCACTGGGCGACCCAGCCGACAGTGCGAGCCATGGTGAATATCGCGGTGAACATGGAAACGGGAATACCCAGCGCCCGCTGCACGATGCCCGAGTAGAAATCGACATTGGGGTAAAGTTTTTTGGCAACGAAGAATTCGTCTTCGAGAGCGATCTTCTCCAGCTGGAGCGCAAGCTTGAATAAAGGATCGTCGCGCAAACCCAACTCATTCAGTACTTCGTGGCAGGTTTCGCGCATCAGCGTCGCGCGCGGATCAAAGTTTTTGTATACCCGGTGACCGAATCCCATCAGCCTGAAAGGATCGTCCGGGTCTTTGGCCCGGGCAATGTATTGACCAATCCGCGACTCATCACCAATCTCTTCCAGCATGTTCAGGCAGGCTTCGTTCGCCCCGCCATGCGCTGGTCCCCACAGGCAGGCAATACCGGCGGAAATACACGCAAATGGGTTGGCGCCGGTCGAACCGGCGAGGCGTACCGTGGAGGTGGAGGCATTCTGCTCATGGTCGGCATGCAGGATCAGGATGCGGTCGAGCGCGCGTGCGAGTACCGGATTCGATCGGTAGTCCTCCGCGGGAGTGGCAAACATCATATGCAGGAAATTCTCCGCATAATTGAGGTTGTTGCGCGGATACATGAAAGGCTGGCCGATGTTGTATTTGTAGGCCATTGCAGTAATGGTCGGCAGTTTTGCAACCAGCCGGAAGGCCGAGAGCTCACGATGCGCCGCGTCGGAAATGTCCATTGCGTCGTGATAAAACGCGGACAATGCGCCCACCACTCCTACCATCACCGCCATGGGATGCGCGTCGCGCCTGAAACCGGTATAAAAGCGCGCCAGTTGCTCGTGCACCATCGTGTGCTCCTTGATGGTTTTGTCGAATGACGCTTTCTGGGCGATATTCGGCAGTTCCCCATTCATCAGCAGGTAGCACACTTCCATGAAATCGCACTGCTTCGCCAACTGTTCGATAGGGTAGCCACGGTAGAGCAGAATTCCCTCGTCGCCATCGATAAAAGTTATGCTGGAGCTGCAGCTTGCCGTGGACATGAAGCCTGGATCGTAGGTGAATACGTGGCCTTTCTTATAAAGCGGGCGAATGTCCACGACATCCGGCCCCATGGTGCCGGACAGGATTGGCAATTCAAGTGGCGTATTACCGTCACCCAGGTCGAGGGTTGCGTTGCGTTTGTGTTCCATGTCGTTTCCCACCGTTTTCCGTTATCTTGATTTACCCAGGAGACTCTTTGCTAAACCGATTGCAGCAGGCGCAATACCGGTTGCAGGCCTGCCTTTCCTTCATCTTCTTCCTTCTGCACTATCATATGCCACAAGTCGTTATCCGGGAAATCCAGCAGTGTTTCAAACTGCCGGATGCTCGCTTCGTCGAGCGCGGCATAATGCTTGTCCATAAAGCGTTGCAGCACGATATCCAGTTCCAGCAGTCCGCGCCGGCACCGCCAGCGTGCGCGCTCGCATTCTTTCATTGCTTTCAGATGGTTCTTTTGGTCATCATGGTCTTGATCCGGCCGATCGCTTCCATCGGGTTCAAGCCTTTCGGACATACATCCGTACAGTTCATGATGGAGTGGCAGCGGAAAAGGCGGTACGGATCTTCCAGATAATCCAGCCGCTCGGCGGTAGCCTGATCGCGGCTGTCCGCCAGAAAGCGATACGCTTGCAGCAGCCCGGCGGGTCCCACGTATTTATCGGGATTCCACCAGAAAGAAGGGCATGCGGTAGAGCAGCACGCACACAGAATGCATTCGTACAGTCCATCCAGTTCCGCCCTTTCCTCGGGAGACTGGAGCCTTTCGGTTTCCGGCGGCGGATCGTCATTGATGAGGTAGGGTTTGATCGAGTGATACTGCTTGAAGAACTGGGTCATATCGACGATCAGGTCGCGTATTACCGGCAACCCCGGCAGCGGGCGCAATTCCACGGGTTCTTTGAGATCTTTCACTGGTGTTATGCACGCTAGGCCGTTACGGCCGTTGATGTTCATCGCATCCGAACCGCATACGCCTTCCCGGCAGGAACGTCGCAGACTCAGGCTGTCGTCCACGGTTTTTATCCGTATCAACGCATCCAGCAGCATCCTGTCCGCCGGTTCCAGCGCGATGTCGTAGTCCTGCATATAAGGCTTTTCGTCCTTGTCCGGATCGAAGCGATAGATCGAGAATTTCATGATTTGATTCCGGTTCAGCCGAAGCGATATGTTTCTAATAAGTTCGTGCCTTGGGTGGAAAAGATTCGACCGTCAGCGGTTTCAATCGAACCGGCTTGTAATCGAGCCGCCGGTCTTCTCTGAAATACAATGTGTGTTTCAGCCACTTGTCGTCATCGCGATAGGGAAAGTCATCCCTCGCATGTGCGCCCCGGCTCTCCGTCCGGGCCTGGGCCGAAATCATCGTCGCCACGGCGACTTCGACCAGATTATCGAGTTCCAGCGCCTCTACCCGCGCGGTATTGAATACCCGGCTTTTATCCCTGATCTCGGTGTTTCTGGCGCGCTGCGCCACTTCCAGGATTTTATCCACCCCTTGCTTGAGCAAATCCGCAAAACGGAATACACCGCAGTGCGCCTGCATGGTTTTGCGCAGCATGTCCCCTACCTGCGATACGTTCTCGCCATCCTTTTGGGAATCCAGCCGCGCCAGCCGCGCGAGCGCTTTGTCCGCTGCGTCTCCGGGCAAATGTTTATGATGTGGATTCCTTTTCAAATCTTCGATGATCTGGTTGCCCGCAGCGCGACCGAATACGAGTATATCGAGCAGTGAATTGGTTCCAAGGCGATTGGCGCCATGCACGGATACGCACGCGCATTCACCCACGGCATAGAATCCCTGCACGGCTTCCTCAGGTCCCGTTTTGTAGGGTGCTACTACCTGACCATGAAAATTGGTCGGAATTCCTCCCATCATGTAATGCGCGGTGGGCACCACCGGGATGGGCTCACGGATCGGGTCTGCATGAGCAAACTTTATGGCAATTTCACGTATGCCGGGCAGCCGCGCCTTGATGACGTCCGCACCCAGATGATCCAGCTTTAGCAGCAGATGGTCCGCGTCCCTGCCGCATCCGCGTCCTTCCTTGATTTCCGTCGTCATTGCGCGCGAGACGACGTCGCGGCTGGCAAGGTCTTTCGCATGCGGGGCATAACGCTCCATGAAACGCTCCCCGTCCTTATTGAGCAGGTAGCCGCCTTCCCCGCGCACCGCCTCGCTGATAAGGATTCCTGCACCATATACTCCTGTCGGATGAAACTGCCAGAATTCCATGTCCTGTAACGGCACGCCCGCGCGTGCCGTCATCGCCAGACCGTCGCCGGTGTTGATGAAAGCATTCGTGCTGGCGCTGAATATCCTTGCCCCTCCGCCGGTTGCAAACAGTGTCGCTCTCGCCTGCAGAATCATGACCTCGCCGGTTTCGATATCGAGTGCGGAGACGCCTAACACATCACCATGCTCATCACGAATAAGATCGAGTGCCATCCATTCGACAAAAAACTGGGTATTTGCCCGCACATTGCGCTGATAGAGCGTGTGCAGCATGGCATGGCCAGTGCGGTCAGCAACGGCGCATGAACGCGTTGCCTGTGCTCCCCCGAAATTCTGCGATTGTCCCCCGAAAGGACGCTGGTAAATTTTTCCGTTTTCCAGCCGGTCGAAGGGCATGCCGTAATGTTCGAGTTCATATACCACTTCGCCTGCCTGGCGGCACATGAATTCGATCGCGTCCTGGTCCCCGAGATAATCGGAACCTTTGACCGTGTCGTACATATGCCAGTGCCAGTTGTCTTCGGTGACATTTCCGAGTGCCGCGGCGATGCCACCCTGAGCGGCGACCGTATGAGAGCGGGTAGGGAAAACCTTGGACAGTACAGCTACCTTGAGCCCCGCTTCCGACAATTGCAGCGCTGCGCGCATCCCGCCGCCGCCTGCTCCGACGATGACCGCATCGAATTTTCGCCGCGCTATTGTCACGCTATCCTTCACCTATCCAGAGAATTTCCACGGACCAGATGGCATAAGACAGCAGTGACAGTATGACCAGTATTTCCAAAATGAGGCGAATACCAGCAGCATGAACGTAATCCATCAGGATGTTGCGCATTCCGATCCATGCATGCCAGAAGAGGCTCAGAAGAAACAGGAAGGATGCTACCCGCATCCACTGGTTATCGAACAGCGTCTTGAAGGATGCGTAGTCCTGCGGAGGGGAAACCAGCAGCACCCCCGCCAGCATCAGGGTATAGATGGCCATCACCGCGGCAGTGACGCGTTGCGTCAGCCAGTCGCGAAGACCATAATGTGCGCCGGTCACCACCCGCACTGGACGTTTTGCCATATCTTTACCATATCACAGCGCCGATCAACAAGGTGAGAACGATTCCCGCTCCCACAACCACTTTACTACTCAGCCGCGCCTGTTCGAGTTTTGTGCCGTAATGCAGGTCCAGCGCAAGATAACGGATTCCGGCGCAGAAATGATGCACGAAGAACCAGAGCGCCAGTATCAGTCCGAGCTTTGCCACCGGATTGTTCAGGAAGGATTGAATCCGGGTGTAGCCTTCCGGGGAACCCAGCGCCATGTCGAGACCGCAAAGGACGAAAGGAATACCGGGAAAGAACAGTAGCGCTCCGCTGATGCGATGCAGGATCGATATCACTGCGGGCAGGGGCTGCCGGATTTTCAGCAGATCAAGATATCTGGGGCGCTTTTCTGGCAATTTCGATCCCGCTGTTGTCGCCGTTGTTATTGTTACCGGAGGTGATCAAGTCGAGGCTGCGATCAAGTTTAGACCGTTATTGCAGGGGATACAACCATGCGAGCCATCAAGGAGCATACTGCGCTTTCCGCTTTCCGACCCGGCCGAAGGGGCTTCGAATGCTGAACCGAAATTGGCAAACTGAAATTGACAACCCATGGGGAATGTTTTTATAGTCCCGGTTTCTTTGCTCCCGTTCAATGTGCTCAATGCACCTGGAGCAGATTGTAGGGGGCGATTCCGAGTATTGTCCGCCGAACTTATCCATCAGAGAGATGCGATTCATTTTTCCACTCCTCTGTCTGTCCGGCCCGTTACAGCCTGAAGGACGCAATGGAAAATTACTACCCGGCAGTATATCTACAGGAGCATAAGAAAAAATGAAGACTCCCATTCGTGTCGCCATAACTGGCGCCGCCGGCCAGATAGCTTACAGCCTGTTGTTTCGTATCGCGGCGGGCGACATGCTTGGCGAGGATCAGCCTGTCATTCTGCAATTGCTCGACATTCCACAATCGTTGCCTTCCCTGAAAGGCGTTGTCATGGAACTGGACGACTGTGCGTTTCCATTACTGAGGGACGTCACAGTTACCGACGACTCCAAAGCGGCTTTTCGAGACACAAATATCGCCATTCTGGTGGGCGCCCGCCCGCGCACCAAGGGCATGGAACGCAAGGATCTGCTGGAGGCAAACGGTACGATATTCCGTGCGCAGGGGAGGGCGCTCGACGAGGTTGCCCGGCGCGATGTGAAAGTCCTGGTGGTGGGGAATCCTGCCAATACCAATGCCTATATCACGATGAAAAATGCACCGGGTCTGAAGCCGGCCAATTTCTCGTCGATGATGCGGCTGGACCACAACCGCGCCATGTTCCAGCTTGCCGCCAAGGTCGGCCAGCCGGTTTCCAGCGTGAGAAAGATGATCGTATGGGGCAATCACTCCTCAGCCCAATATCCCGATTTGAGTCATGCCGAGGTTGATGGCCAGAATGCAGCCGACCTCGTGAATGACATGACATGGGTGGAAAATGGTTTCATTCCTGTAATACAGAAGCGCGGCATGGAGGTGATCGAGGCGCGCGGTTCTTCGAGTGCGGCCAGCGCGGCCAACGCCGCAATCTGCCACATACGCGACTGGGTTTCCGGCACTCCTGAAGGTGACTGGGTGTCCATGGGCATTCCTTCGGATGGAAGCTACGGCATTCCGGAAGGGGTTATCTATGGTTATCCCGTGACCTGCCGGGGCGGCGAGTACAAGATCGTGCCCGACCTGGAAATAAGCGATTTCAGCAGGATGAAGATGCAGGCAAGCTATCGGGAATTAATGGGAGAGCGCGAGTCGATAAAGCATCTGCTTGGATAAGGTCGCATTCTCGCCTTCGTTTCTCCCCCTTTCATGCCCGCTTCCGCCGGTTCCCGTTTTCGCGCAGCGCTCGATGCGGAAAAGCCCCTCCAGATCGCGGGCTGCATCAACGCATATGCTGCTCGCATGGCCGAGCGTACCGGTTTCAGGGCGCTGTATCTCTCGGGTGGGGGAGTGGCTGCGGCGTCCCTCGGAGTACCCGATCTTGCCATTTCCACCCTTGACGATGTGCTGGTCGATGTGCGACGCATCACCGACATCACCGACCTGCCGTTGCTGGTGGACGCGGATACCGGTTTTGGCGGCGTTCTCAATATCGGCCGTACAGTGAAATCATTGATAAAAGCCGGAGCAGGCGCGCTCCATATCGAAGATCAGGTGCAGGTCAAGCGTTGCGGTCACCTTCCAGGCAAGGTTGTGGTCAGTGAAATGGAGATGGTGGAACGGGTTGGCGCCGCAGTGGATGCAAGAACCGATCCCGCTTTCATCATCATGGCGCGTACGGATGCCCTCGCGGTGGAGGGGCTGCAAGCTGCCATAGACCGGGCCTGCGCTTACGTGGAGGCGGGCGCGGACATGATCTTTCCCGAAGCCGTGACTGACCTGGAAACCTACCGGCAGTTCGCGGCAGCGGTCAAGGTGCCCATCCTGGCCAACATCACGGAATTCGGCGCAACACCCCTTTACACAGTCGAGGAACTGGCCCGGGCAGATGTTTCCCTGGTGCTTTATCCACTTTCCGCATTTCGCGCCATGAATGCTGCTGGGTTGAATGTATATCGGACAATACGCGCGGAAGGCTCGCAAAAAAGCGCGCTTTCGAGCATGCAGACCCGTGCCGAGTTGTATGAATTTCTCGACTATCATGCCTATGACGAGAAACTGAACCTCCTGTTCAGTCCCGAAAAACCGGAAGAACCTGACAATGAATAAACCTGATGGAAGCACTGTGAGCACTGCGCCAAAGGCGAAGAAATCTGTCGTGTTGTCCGGTGTGCGGGCTGGCAATACGGCCATTTGCAGCGTCGGGCGAACAGGGAACGACCTGCACTATCGCGGTTATGACATTCTGGATATCGCGGAAAGCAGCGAATTTGAAGAAATTGCCTACCTGCTGGTGTACGAAAAATTGCCGACGGTGGCTGAACTCACCGCCTACAAGGGGAAGCTGGAAAAGCTGCGTGATCTGCCGGCCAGGGTAAAAACCCTGCTGGAGACGATACCGGCAAGCGCTCATCCCATGGATGTGTTGCGAACCGGGGTTTCCGCACTGGGTACCGTGCTGCCGGAAGCAGAGATATACACCCCGGAGGGTGCCCGGGATATCGCGGATCGATTGCTGGCCTCGATGGGCTCCATGCTGCTGTACTGGTACCACTATTCGCATCACAACCGCCGCATTGAACTGGAGTCAGATGTCGATTCCATCGGTGGTCATTTTCTGCACCTCTTGCACGGCAAACCACCCCCCGAATCCTGGGTAAAGGCAATGCATGCCTCCCTGATCCTGTATGCCGAGCATGAGTTCAATGCATCCACCTTTACCGCCCGGGTAATTGCAGGGACGGAATCGGATTTCTATTCCTCCATAACCGGTGCTATCGGCGCTCTGCGGGGGCGCAAACACGGAGGCGCGAATGAGGCCGCGTTTGATATCCAGACACGCTACAGCAACCCGGATGAGGCCGAGGCGGACATCCGCCGCCGAGTGGAGAACAAGGAGATCATCACGGGTTTCGGCCATCCGGTATATACCACCGCCGACCCGCGCAACCGGGTAATCCGCGAAGTCGCAAGAAAGCTCTCGGCCGAGGCAGGAGACATGCAGATGTTCAACGTGGCCGAGCGGTTGGAAACGGTGATGTGGAGCATCAAGAAAATGTTCCCCAACCTGGACTGGTACTCCGCCGTGGGCTATCACATGATGGGCATTCCCACGGCCATGTTCACCCCGCTGTTTGCGATTGCCCGTACCAGCGGCTGGGCAGCGCACATCATCGAGCAGCGGATAGACGGAAAGATTATCCGCCCTTCGGCGAATTACATCGGGCCGGAGGAGCGGGAGTTTGTGGCGATTAAAATGAGAGTTTAAATATTTCTTGAATAACCTTGAGTGCTATCTCTCAAAAAAACCCTATGAAATGGACTATTAGCAATAGAGGAATTCTTTGGCGTGCCCGCTTCTGAATTGCTTGCACTCCTTTCTTCCATGTATAAACTCCTCAAATTGATTTGGTGGCAAAGGTGGACTGAACAGATATCCCTGATACGCGCTGCATCCATGCATACCGAGAAAATCCTTTTGCGCCGAGGTTTCCACCCCTTCGGCAATTACCGATAACCCCATGCTTTTAGCAAGAAGTAGAATCGCACGAATGATCGTAGCGTCGTTACTATCAATTAGAACATCTCTTACAAATGATTTATCGATTTTTATCCAATCCAACGGCAAGCGTTTAAGGTAGTAGAGTGAGGAATAGCCGACACCGAAATCATCCAAGGCGAAGTCCACGCCCCTGGCTTTCAGGGTCATCATTTTTGCAATGGTATCGTCCATATTTTGCAGCAGGATGCTCTCTGTCAGCTCAAGCTTGAGTTTTCGCGGATTGGGCCCCACTCCGATCGAGGGCAGAAAGTACTTGCTCGACGAAATCTGACTGACTGAACTGACAGGGGCTTACATTTACCGCAAGATTAAGTTGGGCTGTCTTTTGATACCTCGACCACATTGCAAGCTGATCACAAGCAGTTTCAAGCAGCCATCCACCTAAAGGTAGAATCTGCCCAGTTTCCTCGGCTTGGGAAATGAACTCCGAGGGAAGCAAAAGGCCGCGCCGAGGATGTTGCCATCGCACAAGCGCTTCGGCTCCTATAATCCCGCCGCTATCCATCTGGGGCTGATAGTAGAGAACAAACTCGTTTCTCTCCCAGCCCTTACGTAAATCTGATTCAAGAGCGGCACGAGTATTCATTTCTGCTTGCATGTTCGGATTGAAAAAACATATAGCGTTGCGGCCAGAAGCTTTTGCCTGATGCATCGCCAGATCCGCATGCTTGAGCAATTCATCTGTTGTATCTGCCTCACCGTTAAACAGCGCAACGCCAATACTCGTCGTTATGTAGTGCTTGTGTGCACCAAGATTAAAGGGTCGATTAAAAGCACTGCCAATCCTCTCGCAGATCTTTTTTACCTCAGCCTCAGCAACAGCTTCGTCATCACTTGAGTCTGTTGCCAGTATTACCACGAATTCGTCACCGCTCAATCTGGCAACCGTGTCACTTTCACGCACGCATGAGGTCAGGCGCGGCGCGACTTCTTGCAGCAACTGGTCGCCGAAATGATAGCCAAAAGTATCATTGAGCAATTTAAAATTATCAAGATCAATGAACAGTAGCGCGCCCATCTGCCGGTTACGGGCCCTTGCCGCCACCACCTGGCGGAGCCGGTCCAGCAGGAGCTGCTTATTGGGTAACCCGGTCAAGGGATCGTAGAAGGCGAGATATTGAATCTTCTTCTCCGCTGTCTTGCGCTGGGTAATATCGGTATTGATCGCAAAGACAAACTCTGGCTCCCCGTCGTCGTCTCTAACCAAAGTCCAATGTGCTTCCACGGGCAATATGCTTCCATCCTTCCGGCGCTGCGCGATTTCACCTCTCCATTCCCCCGAGTCCAGCAACAGGTTCGTTGCTTCATTGAACGGCAAGAGGTCCTCGTACAACACCTCTATCGATCTGCTGGATACCTCCTCGGAAGCCCATCCGTAAAGCCGCTCAGCCCCCTGATTCCAGAACTGGATGCGATGATGAAGGTCGCGCACGATGATTGCGTCCCTCGCCTTGTCGAGCAAGGAAGCCTGCTGGCGAATGCGCCTATCGGCTTCCTGGCGTGCCCGCTCAGACTCCTTGCGTGCAGTAATATCTTGAAAATAAATAGCCAAGCCATCTTCTGATGGATAGACGTGTACCTCGAACCATTTGCCAAGGGGAGTATAGAAGTCGTCAAAAGTCACTGCTGTGTTTTCCGTGAGCGCCCGATGGAATTCACGATGAAAGGTGGTTCCGATAGCCTCCTCAAATTCTCCCAGACCACCTTGCCCAGAAGATTGCTGCGTTCCCGACATAACAGATTTTCTGCTTCCTTATTTACATAGGTAAAGCGCCATTCCCGGTTCAGAGTGTAAAAAGCCTCGGTAATGCTCTCCAGAATCCTCTCTGTGCGAAGTCGTGCATCTGAAAGTTCGCGTGCTGTTGCCTGCTGTTCCTCTATGGCCGAAAGCAGTTTTTTATTGACACGTACCAGTGCCGCTGCTTTCTCTTTGTTCGATGCAAGAACAAAAGAAACCAGGGCGGTCAGAATACTGACTAGGACACTCCCTACTAGGACGAGAAACGGCTCATAACCTTTTACAGTCTTTTCAAATAGAGGGCGTGAAGATGATTCGATCGCCGCACTTTGCTCCTGTAAATCCTGAACAAAAGAGCAGCCTATCAAGATGAGCGATATAAAAATCGTAAATGTTAAAGTAGCGATAGCCCAAGGAGAAAGCAAGAACTCAACAGAAAGTAGACTTACCTTTTTATCCACAGGCCCGATTTCTTTTCTAATCTTCTCCTCATTATCCATAGCAGTTGCCTCTTAACGTTAAGCAGGTCTAAACATGTTAACGTATCTAATAGGCTCTTGCCTCTATTATGTTTAGTAAAGCTTGATATCATAATCAAGCTTTACTAATCTTGGAGACAGGCAACACATCTAATACGGGGAGTACAACGTGGGCATGGGACCGAGGCTTATACAGCTACGGCATAGATATAACTTGAATCAAACTCAATTAGGAGAATTGTGTGGAGTGACGAAGGCAGCCATATCCCAATGGGAGACGGGAAGTACGATGCCTGACATAGCCAAACTAAAGAAATTGCGTTCCGCACTTGTCTTTTCACTAGATTGGTTAATCACTGGAGAAGAGCCCGTCACACCATTGCTCCTAAAGGACCGGCGACAAGGCGACAGGCGTCAATGGGAACGCCGCTTAATCAATAATAGGGTGGTGGATTAGATTAAAGCCTGATTGCAGTCCCTCTGTCGAGATGCTGCAGCAATATTGGGAACCTGCATTGTTCCAATCACACACCCCTCTACTCAAATTAATTGAAACATGGCAGAAATATTCGATCTGACTCATGCATTCAGGCAGTATTTTGAAATTGTGCCTGCATTCTCTGAAGCACTGAAGGATGAGGCCTATCATCTGCGGCACAAGGTTTATTGTGAAGATTTGAAGTTCGAACCTCTTCGCCCAGAGCAGCGCGAAATCGATGAATATGACTCCTACTCGCAAGCCTTTTTGCTGCGTAATGTACAAACCAAAGAATATATTGGCTGTGCACGCATTGTCATCCCCCCACCCGAGAACCCGCGCCAGCCCCTACCCTTTGAAATTGTCTGTGCTCATACACTCGATCGATCGATTATTGATCCGGCCAAATTGCCCCGGCAACGCATTGCAGAAGTATCGCGTCTTGCCGTGATCTCCAGCTATAGAAGGCGTAAAGGCGAAGCTGGCAGACCGATTGTCATTTCAGACGATGATTTTAAAACCTCCCAATCGCGACGCTTTCCGTACATTCCAATCAGTCTTTATCTCGCTACTTTTGCAATGGCGCGATTGAACAAGATTGATATCGTATTCGTTCTCACTGAGGAACGGCTCGCACATCACTTCGCCAAGCTCGGTTTCGACCAGAAATTTATCGGTGGCCCTGTCGATCATCATGGCCTTCGAGTTCCCTCGATGATGAATGTCGGAAAAACGATCAGCAACATGCGTGCTAACTTGCGCCCACTCTACCTGGAGATTGCAATAAACATAGAGAAGCATCTTGCTAAGCAAACGACCACCAGGCCATATAGTAGAGTCATAGAAGAACTTCACGACAACTGAAAACGATTTGCGTGAAAACTTGCAGTTGGGAGGTTGACGTATATAAGAATCCTGCGCTTCCAGTATCACCGATCAAGCAGAGCAAGCTAAGTTTTTACCCATGCTTTTCTGGGGAGTGCAAGCAATCGAGAACTAGGTGTTTAGTCCCGGTGTGATGGTGTGGGTTAATAATAATAATAAACTTCTCCGGTGCTCGCTGAGGCGCTCCATCACTATAACAATTTATACCAATCATGAAGTTTGATACCACAGTAAGGGCCGGAAATCATTATTTGGTTTTTTTTCTGGATGACCAGCGGTACTCCTTGCATTTACCTGCGGTAGAGAGTGTTGCACGCATGGTTTATATAACGCCGCTACCCGGGGCGCCGGAAATTGTGCTCGGTGTAGTTAACCTTCGCGGCAAGGTTGTCCCTATCGTGGACATCCGTCAACGGTTTGATCTTCCAAAGTGCGAAATTTTGCTGAGTGACTGGCTGATTTTCGCCCATACGACGGCCCGTGTTGTGGGGCTGGTGGTAAATTCAGTGATGGGAGTTGCGGAATGTCTGGAACAATGTGTGATTCCAACAGATGAATTCTTTCCTCCCCTCAAGTACTTAAAGGGAGTCATCAAATTTCAGGATGGATTGATCCTTATCCAGAATCTTGGCGAACTCCTTTCATTAGAAGAAGAAAAGTCCTTGGATTTGGCACTTAGTACCTCATAGGGGCATGCAAATCACCCTTCCTCATGTGCTGGTTTCGCAGCTAAGTGATTTAATAGCGATGAAGATGGGCTTGTATTATCCACAAAAGCGCTGGGGTGACCTCGAGCGCGCAATAGCGGCTGCCGCACCCAAGCTTGATATGCCGGACACCGAAACAGCTGCCCGTCACCTCCTTTCCACTTCCCTGACCCGCAGACAGATCGAAATACTTGCTTGCCGCCTTACCGTCGGGGAAACCTACTTCTTCCGGGAGCAGAAATGCTTGGACGTACTTGAACAAAGTATTCTTCCGGAACTGATACGGAAATGCAAAGAAAATAATCGCCAACTGCGGATTTGGAGTGCGGGCTGTTGCACGGGCGAAGAGCCCTATTCACTTGCCATACTCCTTGATCGATTGTTCAAGAAGCATGGGGAGGAATGGAATGCGACAATCCTTGCAACAGACATCAATCCGGTATTCCTGGACCGAGCAGCCGAGGGCCTATATAGAGAGTGGGCTTTTCGGGGGACCCCGGATTGGATTAAAGAGCGTTACTTTAAACGGAAAAAAAACGGCCTATTCGAGATAGTGCCGCATATCCGTAAAAGAGTAACGTTCTCCAATCTAAATCTGGCCGAGGATGTGTATCCATCGCAGGCCAATGGCACCAGCACCGTAGACGTCATCTTCTGCCGAAATGTCCTGATGTATTTCAGCTCCCAGGCAGTTAAAAGGATTGGACAGGCCTTTCATCGATCTCTCGTCGACTATGGATGGCTCATTGTGAGTCCGGTGGAAATATCTAGCGACTCGTTTCCGCAGTTCCAACTCCATACCGTTTCCGGAACTGGCCTCTATCAGAAGATTGACAGTCACGATGGGCATGGAAAGGGTAATTACTTCTCCTTTGGTCCGTCATCGGATGCCTTATATACGGTAACTTCAGCTTCAGCATCACCCTCCAGCCTGCAGGGTTGGGAAACGCCCCTTTCGCTCGAAAGCATGGAACCGCAAATATTGCCGGTGGCATCAAGCCCCTTCACTCAACAAACAAGTGTGCAAGATGTTGCAAACCAATCAGCGAAGCAAGAGCAATCTAATACGCTTTATCACGAAGCCCGTTGCTATGCCGATCGAGGCGATCTCACCAGGGCTGTAAAGCAGTGCGAGGAAGCAATTGCCGCTAACAAGCTGAATCCTGCGGCTTACTATCTCCTTGCAACGATTCACCAGGAGCTGGGGAAGGACAAGGAAGCAATGCGTTGCCTGATGAATACGCTATATCTTGATCCGAATCTTGTGCTTGCCCATTTCGCATTGGGTAGCCTGTGTTTGTCGCATGGCAAAAGCCGGGAAGCGGAACGCCATTTTGACAATGCATTATTACTGTTGGACGGATATTCACCCAACGAGATTCTCCCGGACTCGGGCGGCATGACCGCCCGAGACCTCACTCATGTCATTGCCTCTATAAGGACAGGCGATTCACTCAATCATGGGGAAATAAAGAGTAGAGCATCACATGACAACTAGAACCTTAGGGTTTCAAAAAAGGAAAGCGGCTTCCAGAAATTCTCTTGAGCTCGAGCAGAACCAGAATTCTCCTCACGCAACAGTGGACAGCACTTGCGTGCCTTCCAGTGAAAAAATTCAGCAGATCTTGCAAATGAGGGCTTTGGCCCTGGCTCAGGAGCCAACGGCTCAAGAAGTACGGAATGAAGACGTTGAAATCGTGGAGTTTATTCTTGGTCGTGAACGCTACGGCCTCGAATCGTGCTATGTCACTCAGGTCGCTGATATTGATGTTGAGGACATCACACTGCTGCCCTGCACGCCTGGCTTTATTCGCGGCATTGTTACCCTGCGCGGGGAGATCCTACCGGTCATTGACCTGAAGAAGTTTTTCGAAGTGCCGGAGAAGGAGTTGCCTGGACGTAACAACGTTATCGTACTGCAGTCGGGAGAAATGATGTTCAGCATTCTGGTGGACGAAGTCCTTGGCGCCCGGCCTATCTTGGCAACCGACATTCAGTCATCTTTACCCACTCTTATGGGCATTCGTAAGAAATACCTCAAGGGAATAACCCCGGAGCGGTTAGCGGTTCTTGATGCGGAAAATCTTCTCATGGATGAAAGCATTGTTGTAGATGAGCAAGTAGCCGAGTAGAGAAGTATCGAAATGAAGGCACTGTTTAAATGACGAAACGGAGTTTTGAAAGGACAGCATGACCATCAGTGAAAAGATAATTGGAGGGTATTCCATCATACTGGCGCTTCTTGCACTCTCCACCGCTGTCGCATTCTATGCACTTGGTCAGACAGAGGCGACCTACGATCATTTCCTTCGCGTAGACGAGCGGCTGATGGAGAGCGCGAATGAATTGCGGATTGCTGGGCTTGCGCAACAAACCTATGTTCGGGGTATTTTGCTTTATCCGGAGCTGCAGAAGACCAATCAAGTGCTCCTCCAAGACAATGATCACCAGTTCAAGCAAATCCTCGAAAAAATTCGACAGCTAACGAGTGCGAACAAGGGGGATAGCCTACTCAACGAGCTCGAATCCCTGCACCAACAATTGGACGGGGCCCAGCAACAAGCCGTCCGACTCTCGTTTGAGCAAAAACCTGAGGAAGCGCTCGCCTTCGTAATTAATACGTTCCGTCCGCTCAGCCTTGCATTTATAGATAAAGCCAAGCGTTTCCATGAGAAACAATCTGCAATTCTGGAAAGTAGAAAAACTGAAGCCATGGAGAAAGTGAGGTCTTATACCACTGCATTGGTGGCTGTTTCCTTATTTACTGTTTTGGTTGGACTAACAATCGGTATTCGCCTGAGTCGCATGATTACCGGACGGCTCCGGGAGAACATCGCCCAACTTGCGTCGTCTTCAGCAGAAATTCTTTCCACCACTTCCCAGGTTGCCGCTGGCGCAGCCGAGACCGCAGCTGCAGTAAGCGAGACAACCGCTACCGTGGAAGAGGTCAAGCAAACCGCATTGACTACGAGCCAGAAAGCTAAATATGTGTCAGACAGTGCGCAGAAAGCTTCCAGTATCTCCGAGGCTGGACGCAAATCGGTGGAGGAGGCTATTAGTGGAATGAATCGGATCCAGGAGCAGATGGAAACCATAGCTGAGAGCATTATGCAGCTCTCCAAGCAGGGGCATACCATCGGCGAGATCATTGCCACAGTCAACGATCTGGCTGAGCAATCCAATTTGTTGGCCGTAAATGCTGCTATTGAGGCGACACGGGCTGGGGAGCAAGGTAAGAGTTTTGGCGTAGTTGCTCGGGAGATAAGAAGTCTGGCGGATCAATCCAGACAAGCTACTGCCCAGGTGCGAACTATTCTGGGTGATATTCAGAAAGCGACTAATGCTGCAGTACTCGCCACTGAGCAGGGCAATAAGGCGGTAGAGGCGGGGGTCAGACAATCCACTGAGACGGGTGAAGCAATCCGCCTACTATCCACCAGCATTAGTGAGGCAGCGCAAGCAGCTACCCAAATTGCGGCATCAAGCAAGCAACAAATGGTCGGCATGGACCAGGTGGCGATGGCCATGACTAACATCCAGCAGGCGAGCGAACAGAATGTGGCAGGTACCAGGCAGGCAGAATCAGCGGCACAAGGCTTGTATGAGATGGGGCATAAATTGAGTGTCCTCGTAGGCAGCAAGAAAGACCGTTTCGTAGAGGAAGCGGGAAAAGTCCATGCCTGACAAAAGGGATGTACTTTTGGAAAGACTCCTCGCAATGTTTCGTATCGAGGCAGAGGCCCACCTGAAGGATATATCGTCGGGACTGCTCGCCCTGGAGAGAAAACCTGTAGACACCCCGGCATTCGATATCATTGAGAACATGTTGCGGTGCGCACATAGTCTCAAAGGTGCAGCACGGGCGGTCAATTTTGCCCAAGTCGAGGAGACCTGCCGTTCTCTGGAAAATGTATTCTCTGCACTGAAAGATAAAAGCCTTGCCGTATCGTCATCGCTCATCGATCGGCTGCTTAGGACGGTCGATGCCCTGGGGACGCTCGTTTCAGGAGAGGGCGGCATGGCTGAGCGGCAAAAGCCGTTGTTGACTACGATAACCCGGGAGCTCGATGAAACGCTGAAAAGCCCCATAAAAGAAGGGCGTACCGGCTCCTCATTATCGCAGGCTGCATCACCTTTATCTTTGCTTCCCCCTGATGAATCATCCGTAACCCGTGCCGACGTAAGGGCATATTTGCGGACTTCTACTCCGAGTCATGCATCTGCAACAATCAGAGTGCCTACCGTAAAACTCGAAAAGGTTCTGCGTCAGGTTGAGGAATTGTTGCTGCCGTGCCTGACAGCGCGACAACGGACCAAGGAGCTCGGCGAAATCACCGCGACACTTGCCATATGGAAAAAGCAGCGCCTGCAAATCCAGTCGGCGGTTCGCATTATTGATCGCGATTTGACATCCAGCCTCAGGGATAGCCCCTTCCGGGGACAACATGGCCTCCCGAAGCTGCTCAAATACCTGGATGGGGAGCCGCTTCACATGAAAGCGCTTGAGGAGCGGCTAGCGAGATTGCAGCGGACTATCGAACAAGACCAACGCACACTTGCTGGCATGACCGATTGCCTGATTCAGGACGTCAAAGAAATGCAATTACTGCCTTTCTCGACGCTATTGGATATTCTGCCCCGATTCTCCCGCGAGCTGGCCCGCGAACAGGGCAAGAGCCTGGAGCTGGTGGTGAGTGGCGGCGAGGTGGAAATTGATCGGCATATTTTGGAAGAGATGAAAGACCCTCTGATCCATCTGGTGCGTAATTGCATCGACCACGGTATTGAACAACCCGCAGCCCGGTTAGCTAAAGGTAAGCCTTCGTCGGGAAGAATCACTTTCGCATGCTCGCAAAGCGATAGCGGTAAGGCTGAGATACGTGTAGCCGATGATGGGGGCGGAATCAATGTCGGTAAATTGAAAGCTGCGGCACATAAGCTTGGTGTAATGCCTGAGGAGGAGATGGAGCAACTGGATGAGTCGGAATTGCTTGCGCTTATTTTTAGATCTGGTGTGACCACCAGCCCCCTCATCACCGATATCTCTGGACGCGGGCTAGGACTCGCGATTGTACGTGAAAAGGTTGAAGCTTTGGGCGGCAGCATCAAGGTCAAGTCAAGTACTGATACCGGAACTGCTTTCCATATCTTACTGCCGTTAACGCTAACAAATACCCGGGGAGTTCTGGTTCATGCCGGAGGACAGCCTTTTATTATTCCTTCAAGCAGCGTTGAGCGAGTAGTTCGAATCGCCAAAAACGAAATTCAGACAGTGAAAAATCGAGAAACCATTCTGGTAGATGAACAACCTGTTTCTCTGGTCAGGTTGAGTGACATACTGGAACTGGCTCGAAATTCGGCAGAAATGGAACCCACGCACTATTTGCGAGGGATCGTTCTCAGTTCAGGTCTTGGTCGTGTTGCATTTCTCGTGGAAGAGGTTCTCGGGGAGCAAGAGGTAGTAATAAAAGCCCTTCTCCGGCCATTGAAGCGGGTAAGAAACGTCGCAGGTGTATGCATGCTGGGAACCGGACGAGCGGTCCCGGTGCTTAACGTACCTGATCTGTTGAAATCGGCTGTGAAAGCATCCTCCGCTACATTCATCTCTACTGAGGACTCATCGGCTGAGAAGCAGGGAATATCAAGCAAGCGCTCTATTTTAGTGGTGGACGATTCCATCACTGCTCGGACGCTGCTCAAACATATCCTGGAATCGGCAGGTTATCGTGTGACTACAGCTGTGGATGGAGTGGAGGGCTATACCGCCCTTAAAACGGGTGCCTACAGCCTGGTAGTCTCTGATGTTGAAATGCCGCGAATGGACGGCTTTGCCCTGACAGCCAAGATACGTGCTGACAAGCAGTTGGCGACGCTGCCGGTGGTATTGGTAACGGCATTGGATTCACGTGATCACCGGGAGCGAGGCATCGATGTGGGAGCGAATGCATATATCGTGAAGAGCCGCTTTGACCAAAGCAACTTGCTGGAGGCGACCCGACGCCTGATCAGCATCAGCAGCATTAAGCCGTGAGTTCCTTCCCATGATAAACGTCCTGGTAGTGGAAGATTCACCGGTAGTGCGAGAGTTTCTCATTTACATACTCAATTCCGATCCTGATATCACTGTTATTGCGACCGCCAGTGACGGAGAAGAAGCAATCGATGCCTTGCGCAGCCATCGGCCTGACGTGATCACAATGGATATTCACATGCCGAAGCTGAATGGGGTGAAGGCCACACAGCTGATCATGGAGACACAGCCGACTCCCATTGTCATTGTGAGCGGCAGTAAAGATCCGGCAGAGGTTGGGACCACATTTGATGCGATCGATGCAGGGGCATTGGCAGTGCTTCCCCGGCCGGCAGGTATCGGCCATCCAGATCATGAGGCGACAGCTCGGAAAATGATAGAGGTCGTAAAACTGATGTCAGAAGTAAAGGTAGTTCGTCGCTGGGCGCGCATGCGAGGAGCTTCTCCGGCCTCACTTTCTGTACGCGCCCCCCTCCTTAACCGTGTGGCGCAAACAAGAATTGTCGTTGTGGGAGCTTCAACGGGTGGCCCACCTGCACTCGAGGCGATTCTTTCGTCACTGCCAAAGCATTTTCCTGTGCCTATTCTAATCGTTCAACATATGACTGCTGGATTCATGGAAGGATTTGTCCAATGGCTAAAGAACTCATCCAATCTCCCCGTTCATATTGCAAGGCAGGGTGAGTTGCCCCTGCCAGGGCATGTTTATATGGCACCCGATGAATACCAGATGAAGGTAGAGAATCGAGGGGAAATCGTTTTGGCCAAGGACGAGCCAGAGTATGGATCAAGGCCCTCAATTTCATATCTTTTTAGGTCGGTTGCCAGAGTCTACGGTCATGATGCCGTTGCTGGCCTATTGACGGGGATGGGCCGTGATGGTGCCGACGAGTTACGCCTTCTGAAGGAGAAAGGCGCGATTACTTTCGCACAAGACAAGGAAAGTTCGGTCGTCCACGGTATGGCGGGCGAGGCGATCAGATTAGGTGCGGTGACCATGGTCTTGCCCCTGGAAAAGATTGCCGCAGCGTTAACGAATCTGGTGGCCGAACGAGGAGAAACTAAGCTTGGCGCATGATATTTCAATCCGCGATGCCCGGAAAGTCGAGATTCTCATCGCAGAGGACAGCCCCACGCAAGCGGAAAAACTGAAATATCTGCTGGAGGAAAACGGCTACAAAGTTACCACTGCAGGCGATGGCAAGCAGGCCCTCTCGAGGGCGCGGCAGAGCAACCCGACATTGATTATCAGTGATGTGATGATGCCGGAGATGGATGGGTTTGCGTTATGCAGCGAAATCAAGCGGGACGCACAACTCAAGAAGATTCCAGTGATCCTGCTTACCTCGCTGGCGGATGTCAAGGATATCATCCAGGGATTGGAATCGGGGGCCGACAATTTTATCCGCAAGCCATACGACGAACAATATCTTCTTGATCGTATCGAGTATCTGCTGATGAGCCATGAGCTGCGCAAGAGTCAGAAGATGCAAATGGGAATGCAGATTTATCTGGGCGGGCAAAAACATTTCATCACCAGTGAGCGGCAGCAGATCGTGGATCTATTGATTTCAGTTTATGAGGATGCGGTTCGCCTCAACGCTGAACTGAATACGCGACAACTTGAGCTGACGCACTCGAATCGCTTGCTCAATGGGCTGTATCGAATGGCGGAAGGCTTGAACCAGGCAGCAACCGAGCGCGAGGTCAGCGAAAAAGCGCTGGAGTACGCCATGATGTTGCCGGGAGTCCAGGCGGGATGGCTTTATTTATGGAATACCGACGGGCTGAGTTTGGCAGGCTCCCGAAACGTACCCGCATCAGTAAGTGCTGATGGCTTGGACATATCATGCAATTGCCTGCGCCTTTTGCTCGCCGGGGGGCTCGGCAATACTCCTAAAATTTTAAACTGCGAGCGTCTCTTCTCAAGCGGAGGCAATGGTTCTTGCCACCATATCACCATCCCGATGTGGAGTGGCAGCAAGAACCAGGGCGTGATGAATCTTCTGGGCTTGGAACAAGACCAGTTCAGGGAGAATGAGTTGGATACATTCCACGGCATTGGGCAGCAGGTAAGCGTTGCCCTGGAGCGTGCCCGATTGCATGAACATATGGAAAAGTTGGTGGGGGAGCGTACTATGGCGTTAACAGCGGAGATCGCTCAGCGCAAGGAATATGAAGCGAGAGTAGTCCGGCTCAACCGTTTGTATAGCGTGTTAAGTGGTATCAATACAGCCATTGTGCGGGTCCGTGAAATACAGGAGCTTTTCAATGAGGCATGCCGTATTGCAGTCGTTCACGGTGAATTCGCTTTCGCCTGGATCGGAATGCTGGGGGGAAATACGAGAGTAATTACACCAGTGGCTAAGATGGGGCAAGGAAATGATGAGCTGTTCCAACTCAACCTATCTCTGATGAGTGCGCCGGAAGGCGCTCCGCTGGTAGAGGATTTAATTACACATCTCAAGCCGTTCATTTGCAATGATCTCATTGCCGATAAGCGTATGGAGGGTTTGCATGATGCAGCGCTTGCTCACGATTATCTTTCCATGGCGATCTTGCCCCTGGTTCTCGATGGGCAACTCGTCGGCACTCTGACTCTCTATACTCCCGAGACAGGGTTTTTCGACGAGGAGGAAATTGCTTTGCTAGTAGAAATGGCAGGCGATATTTCGTTTGCAATGGATCATCTGAAAAAAGAGGAGCGCATCAATTATCTGGCTTTCTTCGACGCTGTGACCGAACTTCCAAACCGGGCGTTATTTCTAGACCGGGTTAATCAGCGGATCAAGATGATTTCTTCCGATCACGAGATGCTTTCTGTAATTGTCCTGGACATCGAACGGTTCAGCAGTATTAATGAATCATTCGGCCATGGGGCGGGCGACAGTCTACTCCGCCAACTTGCAAAGCGGCTGAAGCAGCTGCTTTCAGAAGCAGACATTCTGGCCCATCTTTCCGCCGATTATTTTGCTATCGCCAGAAAACATGAAGAGGAAAGCATCGACATCGTCCATATGCTGGAGAAGCTTCTGTTCGAGGTTCAGAACGAGCCCTTTTTAATTAATGGACAGGAACTGTGGGTTTCCGCCAGAGCGGGAGCTTCGTTCTTTCCTAGCGATGGCCTGGATACTGATACGCTCTTGAGAAATGCTGAAACAGCGCTAAAGAAGGCCAAGCATTCTTCCGACAAGCATTTGTTTTATGCTCCCGAATTTCACGCACGGGTTAAAGAAAAACTGAAACTCGAGATCAAGCTGCGTCAGGCGTTGGAGCAGGAACAATTGATGCTGTACTACCAACCCAAAGTTGATTTGAAGAGTGGGCAAATAAGCGGACTCGAGGCACTGATGCGCTGGCACGATCCGGAAAGCGCTGCGGTACTTTCACCACTGCACTTCATTCCCTTACTTGAAGAAACGGGAATGATTCTTGACGCGGGCCGATGGGCGCTGAGCAAAGCGATATCGGATGCAAATAAATGGAAAACCATGAGTTTAAATCCACCGAGAATTGCTATCAATGTTTCTCCCGTTCAGTTACGGCAGAAGGATTTTGTCGATATGGTGGCAAATGTGGTAAGTGAGGCGGGAGATCAAACCGCGTTCCAGTTGGAGATCACGGAAAGTGTAATCATGCACGATATCAAAGCCAATATCGAGAAGCTCAATCTCATCCAGGATATGGGTATCGAGCTTGCAATAGACGATTTCGGTACTGGTTATTCTTCGCTCAGTTATATCGCCAAATTGCCCGTCAATGTCCTGAAAATTGATCGCGCTTTCATCAGCGATATGAATATCAATCCAGACAATCTCAGTATTGTTTCAGGAATCATATCTCTGGCACATTCATTGCATTTGCGTGTTGTTGCCGAGGGGGTGGAAACGGTTGAGCAAGCCGAGCTTTTGCGAACTCTCAAGTGCGAGGAAATGCAGGGATATCTCTTTAGTCCCGCCGTCGCCGCGGCCAAGATAATAGAGTTTCTACACAAAAAGAAATCTCTTCAAATATAGGTGGCACGGAAATGGCACTTTTCTCAATCATTGGCTAGGTGTTTAGCCCCGCTGTATGAGGGTATAGAATATGACCAACTACAGAGAGGGGAATTATGGGACAGGTATTAATTATATGGCTGCGCCCCACGACAGAGGCGGGGTCGAGCGATATAACATAGTCAAGAGAGCCTGATGGTTCTGGCTGCCCACTATGGAATCAATCCAAAGACAGCGGCAAAGTGGCGCAAGCGAACGCATGTGACAGATGCACGGGTGGACCGAAGGAACGTTCTGTCAGTGGAAGAAGAAGGGAAGAAGAAGCGCTGTGGTTGCCTTCCCCAGGCATACCCTGTTGCCTCTCGATGACTGTCTTTATGCCCTGCAGGCAGCATCCGCATCTGACACGCTCAAGCTTGCATCGCTGCCTGCAGCGCCCTGGCATCTCCAGGCTGCTCCAACTTGAAGAGAGCAAGACACAAAGCAAGTTCAAGCAATATCCGATCGACTACTTCCAATCGATATTGCCGAAGTGCGGACGAAGGCAAGCTGTATCTCTTTGTTGCCATCGATGGCTCACGGTAAAGATTTTTGGTTCAGGGCAGTTGCGCCTCAGTGAACAAAATGACAAGTCAAAACCAGCAAGTCGGCCGACAGATTTAACTATCTTCGCCGTACTATCTAGTTGTGGAGGCTCCCATTTGAGAACCGGCAAGAGATTCAGAATCCTTGATGCTCTGCTTGGCAATCGAAAGCCAGCCAACGATTAACAGCACAAAAATAGCCTCCTTTCCTGCAGCTATAATCTTTTGCAGCTATTAACTTCTTCCTTTTGAAGTCTTTCCTATTTTCGTAAAGTTGAATGAAACTGCAAGTAATACAAACAGATTTTGGCAAGCTTGTTCTTGATGAAATGCCCGGCGGTGCAATTGTTACCACCGCCGATGGCGTTGTCGTTTACTGGAACAAGGGGGCGCAATCTATATTTGGCTACACAGTGGCGGAAGCCTTGCAAAGCAAGCTCAGTGAACTTGTTGGCGCTTCCGGTCATCAGTGGAAGATCGGCCAGAGTCTGAAAGATGCGCTCGAGGCAAGGGCTTCAGTAGGCGAGATGTTATGTCGCAAAAAAGACGGCCTCCTGATCCATGTAAACATCTCATGCAAGGTACTGTCGCAGGAACAGCGACAGTACGGCTACGTCCTGATTACCAGTACAGATATCACGCATATCAAAGCATTACGCGACGCCAAGCTGATCGGCACCAAATTCGGCAATTTACTCGATTCAATACCGGATGGAATAGTCATAGTGAACTCGACAGGGCAGATAGTCCTGGTCAACGCGCAAGCGGAGAACCTGTTTGGATATAATGCAGATGAACTTTGCGGCCAGCCCGTGGAAATGCTGCAGCCACCGCGCAAGCGCGGCCTTCATTCGGGAGAACGCGCAGCTTACTTTGCCTACCCCCACATCCGGACGGTGGGCGCTGACTGGGAGCTATACGGGTTTCGCAAGGACGGTACCGAGTTTCCAGTGGAAGTCAGCTTGAGTCCCATTGAAATGGATGAGGGCAGGTTTAGCGTGAGTGCAATTCGCGATATTAGCGATCGAAAAAAAGCCGAGCAGAAATTCCGTGGACTGCTGGAAGCTGCGCCGGATGCAATCGTCATTGTGAATCGCAATGGTGAAATTGTGCTGGTGAATTCCCAAACCGAGAAATTGTTTGAATACCAGCGGGAACAGTTGCTCGGTAAAAAGATGGAGATTCTTATTCCGCCCCATTACCGTTCAAAACATCCCGGATTTAGGGAAGATTTTTTCCGTGCGCCCCGTACGCGCCCAATGGGGATTGGACTCGAGCTCTATGGCCTGCGGCGCGATGGTACAGAATTTCCTGTTGAAATCAGTCTTAGCCCCATTGAGACTGAAGAAGGAACCCTGGTATCCAGCGCCATCCGCGATATCACTGAGCGCAAGCGTACTAAGGAAATCCAAACACAACTCAGATGCGATCTCACTGAGCGCGAAATAGCGGAAAAGGCGCTTTTTGAAGAAAAGGAACTGCTGCGCGTCACGCTGAACTGTATTGGTGACGCCGTTATCACAACCGATACGGAAGGAAGGGTCACCTATCTGAATCCGGTTGCAGAAGCCATGGCGGGCTACAGTTCTGATAACGCAAAGGGTTTGCCTCTTCAAGATGTATTTCAAATCATCCATGCGGAAACTAACAAACCAGCAGCTAACCCGGCCGAAAGGGTTTTAAGGAATAAGGAGACTGTAAACCTTAATTCGCATGCGCTTCTTATACGGCGAGATGGTCAAACCTTCCCGATTGAGGACTCGGCCGCGCCCATTCGAGATCAAAACGGCGCAATCATCGGCGTCGTGCTAGTGTTCCGTGACGTTAGCCATGCGCAGAAGATGGCGATGGAAATGCGACATCAGGCGACGCACGACGCACTGACTGGTCTGATCAATAGGCACGAATTCGAGCGGCGCCTGAAACAGGCCTTGGAGAGCGATGAACAGACTGACGAGCATGCTTTGCTTTATCTCGATCTTGATCAATTCAAGATCGTAAATGACACTTGTGGCCACCTGGCAGGGGACGAGTTGTTGAAACAGCTCACCAGCCTCCTGCAAGCAAAGCTGCGGAAGGATGATACTCTGGCGCGCCTTGGAGGAGATGAATTTGGCGTATTGCTTGAGAAATGTTCAAGGGGACCCGCCCTTCGCATAGCTGAAGTGCTGCGGCAAACCGTGCAGGAGTTTCGTTTTGTCTGGGAAGAGCGGGTGTTCTCGCTCGGTGTAAGCATCGGACTGGTCACCTTCTTCAGTGGCAGGCAAACTTTCGCGGACGTTTTACGCATGGCAGACACAGCTTGCTTTCTTGCCAAGGATAATGGCCGCAATCGCGTTCAGCTCTATGCTTCTGATGACAAGAACCTCAAGAAACGCCGTGGAGAGATGGGATGGGTGGAGCGTCTGCACAAAGCGCTTGATAAGCAGCAGTTCGTGCTGTATTCACAGAAAATAATGCCGCTTTCTGACAGCTCAACACACTCTAACCACTACGAGATATTGTTGCGAATGAAAGGAGAAAATGAAGAGCTCATACCTCCCATGGCCTTCATCCCTGCCGCGGAGCGCTACGGCCTCATGCCTCAAATCGATAGATGGGTAATCGCTAACGCCTTTGCCCAATATGCTTCCTGTTCCCCGAGAAACAGCACAAAAGACACTTGCACTATCAATCTCTCAGGTGCATCGATTTGCGATGAGCATCTATACGATTTCGTAGTCGACCAATTCAAGCAGTCCGGGGCTGATCCTGCCGGGATCTGTTTCGAGATAACGGAAACTGCGGCAATCGCAAATCTTACTCAGGCTGCCGTGTTGATCCGCAAGCTAAAGGAGTTCGGTTGCCGCTTCTCCTTGGACGATTTTGGCAGTGGAATGTCCTCGTTTACCTATCTGAAGCATTTACTCGTGGATTATCTAAAAATCGACGGGGCATTCATCAAGGGCATAATCAATGATCCTATTGACCATGCCATGGTCGAGGCCATTAATCATATAGGCCACGTAATGAAAATAGAGACGATAGCGGAATGGGTAGAGGATGAATCTTTTCTTGAGGCGCTGCGAAGGATAGGTGTCGACTATGCCCAGGGATATGCGATTGAAGGGCCGCGCCCAGCCATGACGCTTTGCCAATGAATCTTGCACGTTCTCAGTTCCAATAGGTTCAGCGGAATATACACACCCTGCGCGAGCAGCACCCGCGGCTACAAGCTTCTTAACCATTAGTTTTTCTGGAGCTTGGGCGTGCTCCAAAAGGATGGCGTGAATGCGCTGTAAGCGCAGTCTTCTAACTTCTAAGATTGCTCCTCTTAAACCCGCTTCGGCGGGTTTTTTTTGTAATCGAATCAGTCTTTGGCCCCTATCTTTTTCTCCATCAGCCACCGAAGAGCATTTGAGGATTGATTGCTCACTAAATGCACTCATGCAATTTTACGAATTACCCTTTTGTCAATCTAATTTGCATACTTGTTGTACAGAGCCAGATTAGCTCTAGAGCATTTCTCGTTTAGTTAGATACATACCCGGAGTTGGCGAAATAGTTGCGGCATTCCTGGGGCCGGATGGTTTCAATGATGCGACCGATGGCGGCCCAGAGGGCATCGAAGGATCGTT
>Ga0182738_1000672_pt1 | contig 45525 bp, 42 predicted proteins | sample eDN5th30CBELigMG_FD_128876 | JGI IMG/M metagenome (GOLD analysis project Ga0182738, IMG submission 128876) | Enriched Miracle-Growth compost microbial communities from Emeryville, California, USA - eDNA 5th pass 30_C BE-Lig MG (version 2)... ... | reverse complement strand
GGCGCCGCATGGCGGCGGGCATGCGCGATATAGAGCGCGCCGGTGACGAGGCCGACCGCGAGCAGGACCAGCGCCGTGCGCGGCGACGCCGCGCCGCGGCCGCCGGTCTCGAAGGCGAAGAGCAGCGAGGCGAGAGCGGTGCCCGACAGCAGCAACCCCAGCCCATCGAACGGCCGGCGAATCTCTTCGCGGATGTCGTCGATATAGTGGCTGGCAAGCGCGATGCCGATCACGCCGAGCGGCAGGTTCACATAGAAGATCCAGCGCCAGTCGAGATAGGTAACGATGAAGCCGCCGACCATGGGGCCGATCACCGGGCCGATCAGAGCCGGCACCATCACCCAGGCCATCGCCGAGACGAAATCGGCGCGCGGCACGCTTTTCAGAATCACCAGCCGCCCGACCGGCACCATCATCGCGCCACCAAGCCCTTGCAGTACGCGGGCCAATACCAGGAAGGGCAGGTTGTGCGCCTGGGCGCAGAGCAGGGAGCCCGCCATGAAGATGGCGATCGCCGCGCAGAAGACATTGCGCGCGCCAAACCGGTCGGCGATCCAGCCGCTGGCCGGGATGAACACGGCGAGGCTGAGCAGATAGCCGGTCAGCGCGACGCTCATGTCGAGCGGCGACACGCCGAAGCTCCTCGACATGGTGGGCAGGGCGGTGGCCAGAACGGTGGCGTCGAGCTGCTCCATGAACAGCGCGCTGGCGACGATGAGGGCGGTGATGCGATAGGCGGGGGCGGCGGGGGACGCGCCGGCGCCGAGGACGGTGTCGCTTGGCATAAGGTACATTTCGTAAGGTGGGCTTTCTATTTCGTCGAAGCGACCGGAAAGCGCAATTCACAATCCCGTGGTATATCCCGTCGGCGCGGCTTGACTTCATCCGCCGCGGCAATCTATATCCGGCCACCTTCACCGGAGCAGTTTACTGCCCGGCGGCAGGGCGGTTAGCTCCGCCGGAGAGCATTCGCTTCACACGCGAAGGGTCACTGGTTCAATCCCAGTACCGCCCACCATTTTCCACTCCATTCGATCGACGTACACCCCGCCGCGATGCGAGGGCCACCCCGGCCCATCGCCTGAGCGGCGAGCCTTGTACTCAGGCCCTGCACCATCCGTCGACGGTTGCGGCCTGCTGTGCGGCGTTGCTCGATCATCCACCGATTCTGATTGCACTTCTCGGTTGTGGCCTTTGGCGTCTCCGGCACGGACCATCGCGACGGGTCTGTTCGCCCCGGCCTGTTCGCGGCGTCCCGCGGCTTGGCGCCATGTCCAAAATTTTCTAGCGCCGAGCCTGTGTTGTCTTCAACAAGTTCCGTTTCGTCACGCAAAATATCCGGGATATACGCTCTTTTGATCTTGGATTGATCGAGGAATATAAATCCTAGCTGAGTGACTTTGTTTGTTTCTATGTAATTTTCACTTCTAGTGAAAACTTGGGGACTCGAAAGATTCCATAATCCTGGTTGGTTGTTGCCTGAATGCCATAGCCCTGCTCGCGCAGGCTGTGCTATCGGTGTAGGGACTACCTACCTATTTGGAGTGACTGGGATGAAATTCCGGCTTGCCGCTGCCCTGCTTGCCATGAGTGCCTCGACCGCCTTCGCGGCCGATTTGACCTATGAACCCGCTCCGGTTGCAGCGCCCATCGAAGTGTTCAATTGGACCGGCTTCTACGTGGGTGTGCATGGCGGCTATGGCTGGGGCCATACCCAGGACACGCATAATCCGAACGCCTTCGGCCAGACGCTGACCGGCGGCTTCGGCGGCGCCCAGATCGGCTACAATTATCAGTTCTCGAACAATGTCGTTCTCGGTGCCGAGGCGGATGTTGCCTATAGCGGCATCGGCAAGGATTGGGGCGGCTCCAACGAGTTCGATCCGTATTACGGTGAGGACAAGATCGACTGGTTCGGCACGATTCGGGCGCGCCTCGGCTATTCGGCCGATCGTTTCATGCCCTACCTCACCGGTGGCTTGGCCTGGGCGAATGTCGACCACAAGCTCGGCTGCGACCGGAATCGGGTGGCTGTGACCATTGGCGGCTGCAACGCGGCTTTCGAGACGTCGAAGTCCGATACCGCCTGGGGCTGGACCGTCGGCGCTGGCGTCGAATACGCCATCACCAACAACGTGACCGTCAAGGCCGAGTACCTCTATACCGATCTCGGCACGAACGACGTCACGCTGGTCGACGTGAACTATCCGACCAACCCGGTCAACAACCGCGAATTCGACACCTCCTTCAATTCGGTCAAGCTGGGCCTGAACTACAAGTTCTGATCAGCGGACCGCAGAGCGAGACGGAGGAAGGCCCCGCCACCTGTGGCGGGGCCTTCCTTTTTGAAGGGGCCAGGGAGCGAAGCGCTCGAGCAGGTCACGCTGCGGTGCGCCTGTCTATCAGACATGCCGCATCCGCCTGGCGGGACGCAGGGCCAGGCCGCGGCGCCGGTCCATGGGTTATCTTCGGCGCGGTGCGCAACCGGGCGGCGCCGCGTCTCTCAAGGGGCGCATGGGAAGGTTCGTTGGCCGGACCTGCGTCCGGCCCCTGGGGCTGTGCGTTCGCGGGGAGGGCCGGCGCGGAGAGGGCGGGCTAGACTTGCTCGAGCATCAGGTGGAGCTGGCTTTGCTCAGCCACACGCTCATGCTTCTCGAGTTCGCTCTTGATCCGGTATTGCAGCCGTCCGCCGGATTCGGGGAGGGCGGCGACGATGACATAGGTGCCGGGAGCCGAGCTAAAAATCTTGCTCCGGTCCATCGTTACCCGCTGTCCGACTTTATATGAATGTGCCATCCGAAAATTGTAGCAGAAAATCGCGATCAAGAGTCGGTCTTTTGTGAGGCTATTTTTAACGATCATCGATTTGCCTTCCGACGAAGATCGATACGCGCATCCGGCTCATTTGAAAAAGACTTGAAGAATAATTTGCATTCACCGGTTCTTTCGACTAGGGTGCATTATCCCAGCCGAACAGAGCGGGAGTTCGACAGGCGCATTCGTCAATGCAGCGGTCGTTCATGAACGAAGCGGACGGATGTACTCCGTTTCAATTTTTCCCTGATCTCCTGACGATTGATCAGATGCTCTGGTTGGGTTTGCGAACCGGATCGGTGAATGTCGTCGTGCGCCTGAAGGGCTGCCGGTGTGTTCCTGATCTCGTTCGCTTCGAAGGCGCGCTGGCATGGTGCTGGCGTGAATGACTAAGGTAATTTCTAAATGGCCGATATTGGCACCGTTAAGTTCTTCGATTCCACGCGCGGCTTCGGCTTCATTGCGCCTGACGCCGGTGGTCCGGACGTCTTCGTGCATGTGACCGCTCTCGAAGCAGCCGGCATGCGCTCGCTCAATGAAGGCCAGAAGGTTTCCTTCGACGTCATCAGTGATCGCGGCAAGACCAAGGCTTCGAATCTCGCTGCAGTCTGAGCCTCGCGCACAGACCTGAAATCGAAGAGCCCGGCTTCGCGCCGGGCTTTTTTGCGTCTGGATTCCGGTACTGCCTTATCGCGCGGGATCCGGGGCGACGACAGCGTCGCGGACTACGCCGGTGGTGATCCGTTCCGGCGGTTATCCCTCAATGACCAGGCCACCAGAGTTCGTGTTTCCCGGTTGAATCGGGCCTGCCATGCCAGACAGGCTGGATCAGTCCGTTGATCCGCCCGAATGCAGAATGCCTGCCGGCGGCGAGCTTCCAGAGCGCGCTATCGATCTCACCCAATCTCATCGTCGCCTTGCTGTGCGGCATGATGGTCGGTTTCGAACGGCAATGGCGTCAGCGCCACACCGGCCTCAGCACGCATGCCCTGGTCGCGCTCGGTGCCGCAGCTTTCACCTCCCTCGCCATTCTCCTGGACGGTCCGACCGATGTTCGCATGGGCGGCCCGGTCGTGACCGGCATAGGCATTCTTGGCGCCGGCTGATCATGCGCGATGGTTTGAGCGTACGGAGGGTGAGTGGCGCCGCGACGATCTGTGTCACGGGCGCAATCGGCTTGCTGTCCGGCTGCGGAGTTGAAATGCGCCGCGCATGACGAGGCGTTGATCCGCGCCAAGCTGCTGAAGGCGATGCGTGTGCAGCAACTGCGCCTGCACGGATTGGAGAGCCATTGCATCGCCGAAACCGGCAATGTCGAAGTGGAGGCGGTTGTCGACAGCAACAGGCAGGAGGATCGGCTCGTCGAGGGGCTGGTGGGCGAGCTGAGCCTGTCGCCACGGATCTTTTCAACCAGTTCGACATCGACGAGCCCGGCGGAATAGCGGGCATGGCTGGGTTCATGGCGGGATCGTCAGCTGGTCTCGCCCGCGACGCGCGGCACGATGCGGACGCTCATCGCCTTGATTTCCTCATGGCGCTTCATCTCGCGCGAATAGGGCCGCCAGTCGTAGAGCAGTAGCTCCGCCGGGCGCCAGAGACCGACCCAGCCCGCAATGATGAAACCCTCGCCGAACAGGCGGCCGACCGCGTGCCGCGTGAAGATCACTTCTTCGAACAGCAGCGACATCGCCAGGCAGATGGCCCAGAATACCAGGCCGATGCGGAGCGCCTTGCGCCCCTCCAGCCAGGTCTCGCGCTTCTTCTGCACGGCGAGGCGGATCTGCGCGTTGCAGTAATTGGTGATCGCGGTGCGGACCCGGGCGGGCAGGTCGGGCGTGATCATCGCCTCAGGCAGGTGAATGACGATGCTGCCAATGCCCTTCTGGCTGCTCGGGCGCGCGTTCATCGTGTCGATCAGCTGATCGATGCCCGAGGCCTCGATGTTTTCGCCGAGGAACGGATCCACTTCGGGCGTCTGGAAGAAATTATGGATGTCGCTCAGATAGAGATCGACGGTCTCGTCAGCCGGGCTGGTCATCGCGACGTGGCTCGTTTTGAAAGGGAGGCGCCTGCAAACAACAATGGCCGGCCCCATCGGGACCGGCCATGATTTAGAGCACGCCGATGCGCGCCGGCCTACCCCGAAGGGGGTGCCGGCGGTTGCAATCAGACGCTTTGCGCTTCCACGGCCGCGAGGGCCGTCATGTTGACGATGCCGCGCGAGGTCACGGAGGGTGTCAGGATATGGGCCGGCTTGGCGGCGCCCAGCAGGATCGGGCCGACATGCAGTGCGTCGGTCATCACCTTCACGACATTCATCGTGATGTTGGCGGCGTCAAGATTCGGGAAAACCAGCAGGTTGGCTTCACCGGTCAGCTTGGATTTCGGCATCACACGCGCGCGCAGCGCCTCGGACAGGGCCGAGTCGCCATGCATTTCGCCGTCGACCTCGAGATCCGGCGCGGTTTCCCAGAGCAGCTCCGTCGCGCGCCGCATCTTGGCGCTCGAGGCGTTGTCGCGCGAACCGAAGTTCGAATGCGACAGCAACGCCGCCTTCGGCGTGATGCCGAAGCGACGGATGTGGTCGGCGGCGAGGCGGGTCACTTCCGCGATCTCCTCCGCCGTCGGGTTCTCGTTGACATAGGTATCGGTGAGGAAGGTCGTCGCGCCGGAACTGATCAGGAGGCTCATCGCCGAATAGGCGTGGCTGCCGGGCCGGAGGCCGATAATGTCGCGGATGACGCGGAAATTGGTGCGGAACTGCCCTTCGAGGCCGCAAAGCAGCGCGTCGGCGTCATTGCGGATGAGCGCCAGCGCGCCAATTGCGGTCGTATTCGTACGAACGATGGTGCGCGCCGCCTCGGGTGTGATGCCGTGCCGGCCCATCTTCTCGAGATAGAGATCGACATAGTCGCGATAGCGCTTGTCGTCCTCGGGATTGATGATCTCGCAATCAACCCCGGGTTTGAAGCGAAGCCCGAAACGCTTGACGCGGGTTTCGATCACCGAGGGGCGTCCGATCAGGATCGGCTGCGCCAGACCGTCTTCCAGCGCCACCTGGGCCGCGCGCAGCACGCGCTCATCCTCGCCATCGGCATAGATGACGCGCTTCACGTCCTGCTTGGCGGCCGCCACCATCGGCTTCATCAGCAGGCCGGACTTGAACACGAAGCGCGTCAGCCGGTCCATATAGGCGTCGAAATCGGTGATCGGGAGCGTCGCCACGCCGGAATCCATCGCGGCCCGCGCCACGGCCGGCGCGATCCGCAGGATCAGGCGCTGATCGAAGGGCGAGGGGATCAGGTAGTCCGGCCCGAACGAGAGCTGCACGCCGCCATAGGCCTGCGCCACGACATCGGACGGCTCCTCCTGGGCGAGCGCGGCGATCGCATGCACAGCCGCCTGCTTCATCTCCTCGTTGATCGTCGTCGCGCCGACATCGAGCGCGCCGCGGAAGATGTGAGGAAAACAGAGGACGTTATTGACCTGATTGGGGAAATCCGACCGGCCGGTGCAGATCATCACGTCCGGGCGCACGGCGCGCGCGTCGTCCGGCATGATTTCCGGCTTGGGGTTGGCGAGCGCCAGGATCAGCGGGCGCTCGGCCATGCGGGCGACCATGTCGGGCTTCAGCACGCCGGCCGCCGAGAGGCCGAGGAAGACGTCGGCGCCATCGATGATTTCGGCCAGCTTCCGCTTGTCGGTCTTCTGCGCGAAGACGGACTTCCACGGATCCATCAGCGCCTCGCGGCCCTGATAGACGACGCCTTCAATGTCGGCGACCCAGATGTTTTCGAGCTTCGCGCCCAGCGCGACCATCTGGTGGAGGCAGGCGAGCGCCGCGGCGCCCGCGCCGGAACAGACGATCTTCGCCTCGGTGATCGGCTTGTCCTTGAGCTTCAGCCCGTTGATGACGGCCGCGCCGACGATGATCGCCGTGCCATGCTGGTCGTCATGGAAGACGGGAATTTGCATCCGGGCGCGCAGCTTGCGCTCGATCTCGAAGCATTCCGGCGCCTTGATGTCCTCGAGATTGATGCCGCCGAAGGTCGGCTCCAGCGCGGCGACCACGTCGACGAACCGGTCGATGTCGCGCTCGTCGACCTCGATGTCGAACACGTCGATTCCGGCGAATTTCTTGAAGAGAACGGCCTTGCCTTCCATCACCGGCTTCGAGGCCAGCGCGCCAATCGCGCCCAGGCCGAGCACGGCGGTGCCGTTCGAGATGACGGCGACGAGGTTGCCGCGGGCGGTGTAGTCAAAGGCCTTGGCGGGATCGGCTTCGATGGCAAGGCAGGGCGCGGCGACGCCGGGCGAATAGGCCAGTGCCAGATCGCGCTGATTGCCGAGCGGCTTGGTCGCCCGGATTTCGAGTTTTCCCGGCTGCGGGAAGCGGTGATAGAAGAGCGCGCTCTCGTCGAGATCAGCGCCCGCCGGGCTTTTGTCGGTCATTAGTCCTGCCTGCGAACGATACGGATGGATGGCAGCTTGCCTGCCAAGGATCCGTCGTAGCCGATCGGGGCCAGCGAGGCGAGCGAATGGTGGTCAGAAGGCCGCGAAGTTCGAGCGCGTCGCGACGCCGCAGGCAACGCCCTTGCTCATGCACATGCTGATGGCGGAGGCGCGCGGATCGCGGATGTCGGAGTGTGCCGGGCGCTGCACCAGCTCGGCGAGGCCGATTCCGATCAGCGTGGCGAAGAGGGTGACGGCGAAGAACGAACGGGTGGCCATGACGCGATACTCCAGAAGCCCTGGTCGATCGTCGGATCCTGCTCCCCCTTAGCTGAACCCGACCTGAAACCTGCGTTTAGATTGCGTTCGGAATGATTTCGATTTGATTAAAATTGTCCCGATCTTAGGGTTTTGGTGACGCTGATGGCGGGACTGTGGAAACGGGAGCGGAAATGGGGCGATGCCGCCTCAGGCCAACCGGAATGGCTGAAAGCCGTCACCAGACGGATGGGCCAAGCGCGTGCGCCGGGTCAATTCCGGCCGAGTTCGCGACCGGCTGCTTGACGCTCCGTCGGATTTCCGTCATCACGCTGATATGACGGCTTTTCCGCGTTTCAACGGCATTATCTGCTGCGGGATTATTACCGGCTAGCGCACGCTGGCTGAGGCCGTTCCTCTGTTCCATTCCGATAGAGACGAACGCCCAAGGCCCGGCGGGCTTGTGTTCATTCGGGATCGTTCAATGACTCTGCGCCTATACAATACGCTGACGAAGGAAAAGGACGAGCTCAGGCCGCTCTTCCGGGATGCCTCGGGCAAGGACCGCGTCCGCATGTATGTGTGCGGGCCGACGGTGTACGACTTCGCCCATATCGGCAATGCGCGCCCGGTCATCGTCTTCGACGTGCTGTTCCGGTTGCTGCGCCATGTCTATGGCGCCGACCACGTCACCTATGTCCGCAACATCACGGACGTCGACGACAAGATCAACACCCGCGCCGCGATCGACTATCCCGACCTGCCGCTGAACGACGCGATCCGCCTGGTGACGGAAAAGACCGACGCGCAGTTCCAGGCGGATGTGGCGGCGCTCGGCTGCCTGCCGCCGACGGAGCAGCCGCGGGCGACCGAGCATATCGACGGCATGAAGGCGATGATCGAGCGCCTCGTCGAGCGCGGCGTCGCCTATGTCGCGGAAGGCCATGTCCTGTTCTCGCCCTCGGCGATGGACCGGTTGAACGGCACGCTGCCGCGCTACGGCGCGCTCGCCCGGCGCTCGCTCGACGAGATGCTGGCGGGCGCACGGGTCGACGTGGCGCCCTACAAGAAGGAGCCGATGGATTTCGTGCTCTGGAAGCCTTCGGCCGAGAACGAGCCGGGCTGGCCGTCGCCGGCCGGCATCGATGGGCGGGGCCGTCCGGGCTGGCACATCGAGTGCTCGGCCATGTCGATGGCGAAGCTGCTGGAGCCGTTTGGCGGCGGCTTGAATTGCGACGACCCGATCAAGAACACCTTCGATATCCATGGCGGCGGCATCGATCTCGTTTTCCCGCACCACGAGAACGAGATCGCGCAGTCCTGCTGCGCCTTCGGCGCGCCGCGCATGGCCAATATCTGGATGCATAACGGCTTCCTGCAGGTGGAAGGCGAGAAGATGTCGAAGAGCCTCGGCAACTTCGTCACCATCCGCGAGCTGCTGGAAACCGGCAGTTTCGGCTCGAATGTCTGGCACGGATATGTGCTGCGCTTTGCGATGCTGACGACGCATTACCGCCAGCCGATCGATTTTACCGCCGAGCGACTGGTCGAGGCGCGCAAGCAGCTCGCCGACTGGATCGATTTCGTCAGCGGCGCGGATCCCTCCGACAGCGACGAGCCGCCGGCCGAGCTGGTCGAGAAGCTTTCCGACGATTTGAACTTCTCCGAGGCCAAGGCGCTGATGGCGTCCTGGGCCCGGCAGAGGGGCGATATTGAAGCGGCGACCAAGCTGTCGCGTTCCATGCGCTTCCTTGGGCTTTGGAACGGCGAGGCGTCGGCCGAGATCTATTCCTACGGCGTCGAAGTCCAAGAAGGTCCGGGCGAAACCGAGATCGCAGCGTACATCGTCGCTCGTCTCGAAGCCCGCCGCGCCAAGAACTTCGCCGAGGCCGATCGTATCCGCGCCGAACTCGACAGCATGGGCATCACGCTCAAGGACGCCAAGGACCCGGCGACCGGCGAAATCGTCACCACGTGGGAGGTGAAGCGATGAGCCCGCCGGCCTCCTGCCTGACGGCTCCCTCCGCCGTCATCCCCACCTTCGCGGAGATGACGGCGAGTGGGGTGCCGTTGGCGGCTCGCCCTGACGCCCGTCGCGCCGACCGCCAAACAGATTCACGCGCGCGCTAACCGCGCGCCAACCAGAAAGACACCGCCATGACCAAGATTCCGCTCGACGAAGCCCTGATCGAACAGCTCATTGCCGACCGCATCGCCGCGCGCGAGGCCAAGGATTTCGCCAAGGCTGACACCATCCGCAAGCAGCTCGACGCCATGGGTCTCGTCATCATCGACGGCAAGGATGAGGCGACCGGCGAGTTCTGGACGACATGGGATCCCAAGGCTGCGCCGGAAGAAGAAGCGGAATGACGAAAGAACGCCTCTATCTGTTCGATACGACGCTGCGCGACGGGGCGCAGACCAATGGCGTCGATTTCTCGGTCGAGGACAAGGTCCTGATCGCAGGCATGCTCGACGCGCTTGGCGTCGATTATGTCGAGGGCGGCTATCCCGGCGCCAATCCGACCGACACACGCTTCTTCACCGAGAAGCGCACGGCACGGGCAAAATTCACCGCTTTCGGCATGACCAAGCGGGCAGGGGTCAGCCTCTCCAACGATCCCGGCCTCAACACGCTGCTCGCCGCCGCGTCCGACGCGATCTGCTTCGTCGCCAAGACCTGGGACTATCAGGTCAAGGTGGCGCTCGGCGCCACGGAGGCCGAGAACCTCGAGGGCATCCGCCAGTCGGTCGAGGCGGCGGTCGCGAGCGGCAAGGAAGCGCTCGTCGATTGCGAGCATTTCTTCGACGGCTACAAGGCCAACCCGACCTATGCGCTCGCCTGCGCCAGGACGGCCTATGAGGCCGGCGCGCGCTGGATCGTGCTCTGCGAGACCAATGGCGGCTCGCTGCCGGAAGAGGTCGAGCGCATCGTGCGCGAGGTGGCCAAGGTCATACCGGGCGATCATCTGGGTGTTCACGCGCATAACGACACCGAGCAGGCGGTCGCCAATTCGCTCGCCGCCGTCCGAGGCGGCGCGCGCCAGATCCAGGGCACGCTGAACGGCATCGGCGAGCGCTGCGGCAACGCCAACCTGACTTCGATCATCCCCACCCTGATGCTGAAGCCCGCCTACGCGGACCAGTTCGAGATCGGCGTGACGAGGGAAGCCTTGCAGGGGCTGACGGCGCTTTCGCACCGCTTCGACGAGATCGTCAACCGGGCGCCCAACCGGCAGGCGCCCTATGTCGGCGCCTCGGCCTTCGCGACCAAGGCGGGCATCCATGCCTCGGCCATCGTCAAGGACCCGAGCACCTACGAGCATGTGAAGCCGGAATCGGTCGGCAATCACCGCCGCGTGCTGGTTTCCGACCAGGCGGGCCGGTCGAACCTGCTCGCCGAGCTGGCGCGGCTGGGCATCCCCGTCGACAAGACGGATCGTCGTCTCGACGCGCTGCTTTCCGAGGTGAAGGAGCGCGAGGCGGTCGGCTATTCCTATGAAGGTGCCGATGCCTCGTTCGAGCTGCTGGCGCGCCGCACGCTGGGCAACGTGCCCGATTTCTTCAGGGTCGAGAGCTTCCACGTCACGGTCGAGCGCCGCTTCAACGCGGTCGGCAAGCAGATTTCGGTCTCGGAGGCCGTGGTCAAGCTGATCGTCGGCGGCGAGCGCTTGCTGACGGTCGAGGAGGGCAATGGTCCGGTCAACGCGCTGGATCGTGCGCTGCGCAAGGATCTCGGCGTCTACCAGGATATCATCGCGGGCCTGGAACTGATCGACTACAAGGTGCGCATCCTGAACGGCGGCACCGAGGCCGTGACCCGCGTGCTGATCGAAACCCGCGACGAGACCGGCGAGAGCTGGATGACCATCGGCGTCTCTGAAAACGTCGTCGACGCCTCGTTCGAGGCGCTGCTGGACGCGATCATCTACAAGCTGGTGCGCGCCGGCGCGAAGCCGGCAACGGCTTAGGCAGGCAAGATCCTCACTAAACCCACGCCCGCAAGCGGGTGAGTGCTTTTCCGCCGGCGCGGGGGCGCGAGGGTAAAGCCTCTCTGGAAGGAAGGGTTCGGCTGGCACCCTGTGTCGCGCGCGGGAGAGGGGGAGAGGGACCCTTCCTTCCGTCGATCTGCCTCAGAGATCGGCGATCGGGATCGGTTCGCCGGCGTGCGGCGCGGGCTTGGCCGGCGCGGCGGCCAACAGCTTCGGCACGATCTCTTCGGCCGTGTTGGCGACGAGGTAGCTCACTTCGAACCCGTTGCGGATGAAGCCGGCATCCGCCATGTGGCGCAGCAGCGCGATCAGCGGGTCCCAGAAGCCGTTGATATTGGCGATCAGGACCGGTTTCCTGTGCTGACCGAGCTGGGCCCAGGTCATCATCTCGACCAGCTCCTCCAGCGTGCCGATGCCGCCCGGCAGCGCCACGAAGGCGTCGGCGCGCTCGAACATGATGCGCTTGCGCTCATGCATGTCTTCGGTGACCACGAGTTCGTGCGCCGTCTCCAGCATCACTTCCCGCTCCTTGAGGAACTGCGGGATGATGCCGATGACGTGGCCGCCTGCCGCCATCACGGAGCGCGCGGTGATGCCCATCAGGCCGATGGCGCCGCCGCCATAGACGAGGCCAAGGCCGGCTTCACCCATGGTCGTGCCAAGCCGCTCGGCGGATTCGGCATAGATCGGGTCGTCGCCTGCGGACGAACCGCAGTAGACGCAAATCGAGGAGAGCTGTGTCATGAGGCCTTCCTCGCATCCGCGACGGCGACCGTCAAGCGGAAGGCAAATGCGCCACAGAGCCTCGGAAACTGCGGTTTCGCTGCCTTGTCGCGATGCGGAAAGCGGGTATAACAGTTCGGTGAAATGCTGGAGAAACAGCCGAAGAATCGGCGCGATCCAGCAGGGGAAGTCGGGGCCGCGGGGCGTGCAACCCGGCAGCTGTTCCGTTTTGAGCGACAGGTTTGAGCATCGATGGCTGAAAAGACACCTCCCGGACCGACGACTTCCGGCCGCGTTGCCGGCGTAGTGGCAATCGCTGCCATTCTGGTCGGGGGCTATTACGGCCTCGTTGCGAAGCCCGCTTCGACGACGGCGACGACGTCGGATGCCGCGCCGGCGACGCCGGGGGGCAAGGTTGCCGATACGACACCGGTTGCGAAGACGGGCCCGGCTGCCGATGGGAGCGCCAAGCCAGCGGAAAACGCGACGGCCCAGACCGCGCCTGCCAAGACCGCGGACGGGAGCAGCGACCAGACCACGCAGACCGCAGCCATTTCCGCCACCGCTACAGATCCGAAGGCTGCGTCGACCGAGGCCGGCAAGCCGGCAGCGGTTCCGGCCGAGACTACGGCGCCCAGCTTCGATATCGTCCGCGTCGAGCCGACGGGCGAAACCGTCGTCGCCGGCCTCGCCGCGCCGAAGGCCAAGGTCGAGCTGCTGGACGGTTCCGCGCCAATCGCCACCGCCGAAGCGAATGAGCGCGGCGAATGGGCGATGGCGGTGGAAAAGCCGCTGGCCGCCGGCACGCATGATCTTTCGATCCGCACCACCTCGCCCGACAAGAAAACCGAAACCCTGTCCGAGCAGAGCGTTGCTGTTCAGGTGCAGGAGCCCGGCAAGGGCGAGGCGCTCGTCGTGCTGAACACGCCGGATGCCGCCAGCAAGGTGCTGCAGAAGCCGGACGCCGCCACGGCCGAGACCAAGCTTGCCGCCGCGCAGCCGGAATCGGCTGCGCCGAAGGCGAACGAGGCCGCACCGCCCGCTGCCGCAACGCCGAATGGCGCTGCTGGGGCGCCCGCTGCATCGAATGCGCCGGCCACCGCCGACACCACCGCGAAGCCCGATTCTGCGGCTACCGCGAATGCAGCGCCCAACGCGGATGCGCCCAAGGCGGATGCGCCCGCTGGCGCGGATACGCTCGCCGAATCCGACAAGGCCGCCCAGCCGGACGCAACTGCCGGCGCATCGGCCGCGGCGCCCGCCGATGCGGCGATCGCCGCCAAGCCGGCTGCGCCGGCCGATGCCAAGTCCTCCGACGCGGCTGCGCCCGCTGAGGCGCCCAAGGTGACGGTCGATGCCGTGGAGGTCGAGGACGGCAAGCTGTTCGTCGCCGGCTCGGCCAAGACCAAGGCGCCCGTCCGCGTCTATGTCGACGAGAAGCCGGTGGGCGTCGCCAAGCCGGGCGAGGGCGGCCGCTGGCTGCTCGAGGCCCCGCAGACGGTCGAGCCCGGCCGCCGCGTCGTGCGCGCCGACCAGCTCGAGGGCGACACCGGCAAGGTCGTGGCCCGCGCCGAGGTGCCGTTCGAGCGCAGCCCGGACGAAGCCGTGCTGGTGCCGGTCGCGGCCGGCGGTGGCGCCGGCGGCGCCAATGCCGATGGCAACGTGCCGGCGCCGCAGAACGTCATCATCCGCCGTGGCGACAATCTCTGGCGCATCTCGCGGCGTCTCTATGGTCGCGGCATCCGCTTCTCGACCATCTACGAGGCGAACAACGACCAGATCCGCAATCCGGACCTGATCTATCCCGGCCAGACCTTCGTGCTGCCGACCGGCGACGCCAACTGGACGAACTGAACCGCAGGCACCATGTGTGCGGAGCGCGCGGATCGCGCGCTCCCGTCTTCCACCGCGCCCGGATCCGCTCCGAGGCGCGGTTTTGCCGTTGCGCATGGCGCGATGGCCGTCCGCGATAATCTGGAGAATTGCCAATGAGCGCGAACAACAGCGCCACCTCGCAGCCCGCCAAGGGCGTGCCGGATGAAGAGAAGGACGCGACCGCGTTCTCCACGATTGTCAGCCTCTGGCCCTATATCTGGCCGAAGGACCGCAACGACCTGAAGATCCGCGTCGCCGGCGCGCTCGTCATCCTGGTGCTTGCCAAAGTTCTGACGGTCTGTATCCCGTTCCTGTACAAATGGGCGACGGACGCGCTCGTCTCGCCCGCCAACGCCGCCGGCGACAAGTCGGGTCTGGCTCTGATCATTACCGTTCCGATCATGCTGGTGGTCGCCTACGGCGTCGGGCGCATCCTGCTCAACGCCTTCAACCAGATGCGTGACGCGCTGTTTGCGCGGGTCAGCGAAAACGCGATCCGCAAGCTCGGCCGCCGGGCCTTCGTCCACATGCACCGCCTGTCGCTGCGCTTCCATCTGCAGCGGCGCACGGGCGGGCTGTCGCGGACGATGGACCACGGCATGAAGGGCATCGACTCGATCGTCGACCACGTCATCCTCAACGCCTTTCCGACGCTGCTTGAGTTCCTGCTGGCCGCGGTCGTCATCGCCTGGCAGTTCAACCTGACCTATGTCGCCGTCATCGCCGTGATGATCGTCGCCTATGTCTGGTTCACGATCGTCGCGTCGAACTGGCGCATCGCGATCCGGCGCGAGATGAACGCGTCCGATACCGACGCCAATGCCAAGGCCGTGGACTCGCTGCTCAACTACGAGACGGTCAAGTATTTCGGCAACGAGAAGATGGAAGCCGACCGCTACGACAAGTCGCTCGAGCGCTACGAGGCAGCCTCGATCAAGACATGGACGTCGCTTGCCTGGCTCAATTTTGGCCAGACGGTGATCTTCACCACGGGCATGACCATCTGCATGGCGCTCTCCGGCGCGGCGATCATGCGCGGCGAGCAGACCATCGGCGATTTCGTCATGATCAACGCGCTGCTGGTCCAGCTCTCTTTCCCGCTCAATTTCATCGGTACGGTCTATCGCGAGCTGAAGCAGGGGCTGGCCGATGTCGAGGCGATGTTCCGCCTGCTCGAAATGCCGGAAGAGGTGCAGGACAAGCCGAACGCGCCCGCGCTCGTGGTCAAGCAGGGGGCGGTGCGGTTCGAGAACGTCTCGTTCCACTACGATCCGGCGCGCGAAATCCTCAAGGGAGTCGATTTCGAGGTGCCCGCCGGCAAGACGGTTGCGATCGTCGGGCCGTCCGGCGCGGGCAAGTCGACCATCTCGCGGCTGATGTTCCGCTTCTACGACGTCACGGCGGGGCGCATCACGATCGACGGCGTCGATATCCGCGATGTCCAGCAGGCGAGCGTCCGCGCGGTCATTGGCATGGTGCCGCAGGATACGGTGCTGTTCAACGACACCATCGCCTACAACATCGCCTATGGCCGCCCGAGCGCATCGATGGACGAAGTGCGCGAGGCCGCGCAGATGGCGCAGATCGCGGGTTTCATCGAAACCTTGCCCGATGGCTTCGATTCGGAAGTCGGAGAGCGCGGGTTGAAGCTCTCCGGCGGCGAGAAGCAGCGCGTGGCGATCGCCCGCACAATCCTCAAGGCGCCGCCGATCCTCGTGCTCGACGAGGCGACGTCGGCGCTCGACACCCACACCGAGCGCGAGATCCAGGGAGCGCTCGACCGGGTCTCGGCCGGACGCACCACGCTGGTGATCGCGCATCGCCTTTCGACAGTCGTGACCGCCGATGAGATCATCGTGCTGGAGGCGGGCAAGATCATCGAGCGCGGCCGCCATAGCGAGCTGATGCTGCAGGGCGGATTGTACGCCTCGATGTGGGATCGCCAGCGTGAGGCCGACGAGGCCGCCGAGCGCCTGCGCCGGGTGCAGGAGACGGACACGCTGGGAATCGTCGTGCGCGGACCGAAGGCCGGACTGGAAACGGTGGGCTGAACAAGACCTGTTCAGGCGGGCTAAGGCCCCTTACCGCTCCCTGAGGGAGAGGTGGGGGTGCCTCGTCCGCCACGGCGGGAAACGGGCGGGGCGGCTTCACACCTCGGCCGATCCATGGTTTACCGGACGCGACTTTATCAGGAGACAGGGCAAGGCATGGATTCTGTGCTGAAATCGATCCGGGCGAATTTCGTACCGATCCACCGCGAAGGCTATCCCTTCATCGCCATCCTCGCCTTCGTCACCCTGTTCCTGGGCTGGCTATGGGGGCCGCTGTTCTGGCTCGGCCTGATCCTGACCGCCTGGTGCGTCTATTTCTTCCGCGACCCGCCGCGCGTGACGCCGATCGATCCGGACCTGGTCATCAGCCCGGCCGATGGTCGCGTTTCGGCCGTCGGCCCCGTCGTGCCGCCGCCGGAGCTGGAGCTGGGAACCGCGCCGCGCGTGCGGATTTCTGTCTTCATGAACGTGTTCAACTGCCATGTGAATCGCGCCCCCGTCGCCGGCCGCGTCCACCGCATCGCCTACAAGCCCGGCAAGTTCCTGAATGCCGAGCTGGACAAGGCGAGCGAGGACAATGAGCGCAACGGCCTGGTCATCGACAGCGCCCACGGCCAGCTCGGCGTCGTGCAGATCGCCGGCCTCGTGGCGCGGCGTATCGTCTGCTTCACCCGGGAAGGCCAGATGCTGGCCGCCGGCGAGCGCTTCGGCCTGATCCGCTTCGGTTCGCGCCTCGACGTCTATCTCCCCGAGGGCGCCATTCCGCTCGTCGCGGAAGGCCAGACGGCGATCGCCGGCGAAACCGTTCTGGCCCGCTTCGGCACGGCCAGCAACGGCGCAGCCTCCGGCGTCCGGATCGACTGACATGGAAACGATCTTTCCGCCCTTCGATCCCGACGATGAGGAGGGCGAGCGCCCGCGTCCCCGCCGTCAGATCCCGTTTCGGATGATCCTGCCCAATCTGGTGACGCTGCTGGCGCTCTGCGCCGGCCTGACGGCGATCCGCATGGCGATCGAGGCGCGGTATGGCGAGGCGATCGCCATGATCGTCGTCGCAGCCGTGCTCGACGGCATCGATGGCCGCGTCGCGCGCATGCTGCGCTCGACCTCGCGCTTCGGCGCGGAACTGGATTCGCTGACCGACTTCGTCAATTTCGGCGTCGCTCCCGCGATCCTGCTCTATGCCTGGGCCCTGGACGAGGTGCGGTCGCTTGGCTGGATCGCCGCGCTCGTCTTCGCGATCTGTGCGGCGCTGCGGCTCGCCCGCTTCAATGTCGCGATCGACAACCCCAACAAGCCGGACTGGCAGGCGAACTTTTTCGTCGGCGTGCCGGCGCCGGCGGGCGCGCTGATCGTGCTGCTGCCGGTCTATCTGGAATATCTCGACCTGCCGCACGGGCGCTTCACCGCGCCGGTCGTGCTGGTCTACACCATCGCCGTGGGCCTGCTGATGGTGAGCCGCTTGCCGACCTGGTCGGGCAAGAAGTTCGGCGGAGTATCGCGAGAAGTCGTGCTGCCGCTGTTCGTCTTCGTCGTCGTGCTGGCGGCGATGCTGTTCAGCTATCCGTGGCATGTGCTGACCGTCGGCGCGATCGCCTATCTGGTCGTGCTGCCGCTCGGCTGGCGCGCCTGGCGCAGGCATATGCGCGAGGATACGGCGCAGATGCGGCAGAACAACCTCGGCACATGACGAAAAACCCGAAAAGTCATCGACCGTTCGGGTTCTGAAACGAAGGAGGCCCGAACGCCGCTTGCCGCGGATCGGGCCTTTTTTCGTTCAGCCGTGGCTGGCGACGGCCTGCATGCGCTCGTCGAACGGCACATGCGTGAAGGCTGCGTCGATCGTGCTCGGCGCCATCAATTCGAGGACGCGCCGCATCTGGGCGATCTGCAGGTCGAGCGCCGCCATGAAGCGGGGATCATCGGCGGGAAGGCTGGTAGCCTGGAACTGCGTGTGCGCGGACTGCATTCTGCCCTCCTTGGGGACGGTGGCAGCAGGCGGTCGCTACCAATTGTTTAGATTTTGAGCCATGTAGGTTAATGCCGCGTGAATCGGCGGGGCGCGTTAACGCTGATATCCCTGAGATGCAGCCACGACGCGCCGCCGACCTCGGGGCCGCGATAACCATTTCGATAATCCGGGGCCAGCATGACGACTTCCTATCCGCGTGACCTGATCGGTTATGGCCGCAACACGCCCGATCCCAGATGGCCGGGCGGGGCGAATGTCGCCGTGCAGTTCGTCGTCAATTACGAGGAGGGCGGCGAAAGCAGCATCCTCGACGGCGACAAGGCCTCGGAATCGCTGCTGTCGGAAATCGTCGGCGCCCAGCCCTGGGTTGGCCAGCGCAACCTGAACATGGAATCGATCTACGAATATGGCTCGCGCGCCGGCTTCTGGCGCCTGTGGCGGATGTTCACCAGCCGCCAGGTGCCGGTCACCTGCTATGGCGTGACCCAGGCCATGGCGCGCAATCCGGAAGCGGTCGCCGCCATGAAGGAAGCGGACTGGGAGCTCGCCAGCCACGGCCTGCGCTGGCTCGAATACAAGGACTTCTCGGAGGAAGAGGAGCGCCGTCACATCCTCGAGGCGATCCGCCTGCACACCGAAGTCACCGGCTCGCGTCCGCTCGGCTTCTATCAGGGCAAGCCCTCCGATCACACGCTGAAGATCCTGATGGAGGAGGGCGGCTTCCTCTATTCCTCGGACAGCTATGCCGATGACCTGCCCTATTGGGTGACGGGGCCGAACGGGCCGCATCTGATCATCCCCTACACGCTCGAAACCAACGACATGCGCTTCGCGACGCCGCAGGGCTTCAACTCGGGCGACCAGTTCTTCACCTATCTCAAGGACGCCTTCGACGTGCTCTATGAGGAGGGCGAGCAGGGTGCTCCGAAGATGATGAGCGTCGGTCTGCACTGCCGCCTCGTCGGCCGTCCGGGACGCGCCGCGGCGCTGGCCCGCTTCGTCGATTACGTGGCGTCGAAGGAGAAGGTCTGGATCCCGCGCCGTATCGACATCGCCTGGCACTGGCACGCACACCACAGGCCGGCATAAACGGCGGCGGCCGGCCGCTTTCCCTTGAAATGGCTGAATTCTGCGGTTACTCCCATCAGACATGGGAAAAGCGCTGATTCCGCCAGACGGCGGCCATGTCGAAACGATCAATCTCCGCGAGGCGCTTGAAGAGCGCTACCTCGCCTACGCCCTTTCGACCATCATGGGTCGGGCGTTGCCGGATGCGCGCGACGGGCTGAAGCCCGTCCATCGCCGCATCCTCTACGGCATGCACCTGCTGCGCCTCAGCCCGGATTCGGCCTTCAAGAAATCGGCCAAGATCGTCGGTGACGTGATGGGCTCGTTCCATCCGCATGGCGACCAGTCGATCTATGACGCGCTCGTGCGCCTCGCGCAGGATTTCTCCTCGCGCTATCCGCTGGTCGACGGCCAGGGCAATTTCGGCAACATCGACGGCGACGGCGCGGCGGCCTACCGCTATACCGAAGCGCGCATGACCGAAGTCGCGCAGATGCTGCTCGAAGGCATCGACGAGGACGCGATCGATTTCCGCGAGAATTATTCCGGCGACCTGAAGGAGCCGGTTGTCCTGCCGGCGAGCATCCCCAATCTGCTCGCCAACGGCACCTCCGGCATCGCGGTCGGCATGGCGACCTCGGTGCCGCCGCACAACATCGCCGAACTCTGCGACGCCTCGCTGCTTCTGATCAAGAACCCCGACGCAACGGCAGAGGAACTGGTCCAGCACGTCCAGGGGCCGGATCTGCCGACCGGCGGCATCATCGTCGACAACCGGGCGCAGATCATCGAGGCGTATCGCACCGGCAAGGGCGGTTTCCGCGTTCGCGCGCGCTGGCATGTCGAGGACCAGGGGCGTGGCACCTATCTGATCGTCGTCACCGAGATCCCCTATCAGGTGCAGAAATCGCGTCTGATCGAGAAGATCGCCGAGCTGATCCAGACTCGAAAGGTGCCGCTGCTGGCGGATGTGCGCGACGAGTCGGCCGAGGATATCCGCGTCGTGCTGGAGCCGCGTGCCCGCACGGTAGACGCCGCGCTGCTGATGGAATCGCTCTTCAAGCTCACCGAGCTCGAAAGCCGCATCTCGCTCAACATGAATGTCCTTTCGAAGGGCATCGTGCCGAAGGTGATGACGCTTTCGGAGGTGCTGCGCGAGTGGCTGGAGCACCGCCGCGAGGTGCTGCTGCGCCGCTCGGCCTTCCGCCTGGCGCAGATCAAGCACCGGCTCGAAGTGCTGGAAGGCTATCTCGTCGCCTACCTGAACCTCGACGAGGTAATCCGGATCATCCGCTACGAGGATGAGCCGAAACAGGAGCTGATGAAGGCCTTCTCGCTGACCGACCTGCAGGCCGAGTCGATCCTCAACATGCGCCTGCGCTCCCTGCGCAAGCTCGAGGAATTCGAGATCCGAAGCGAGCACGAGAAGCTCTCGGCCGAGATGGCGGAGATCGAGTCGCTGCTCGGCTCCGAGGACAAGCAGTGGAAGACGGTGGCCTGGCAGATCAAGGAGGTCCGCAAGACCTTCGGCCCGGAGACGCTGCTCGGCAAGCGCCGCACCGGCTTCGCCGACGCGCCATCGCATGACGTCGAGGATATCCAGCAGTCGATGATCGAGCGCGAGCCGATCACCGTCGTCGTTTCCGAAAAGGGGTGGATCCGCGCGCTCAAGGGCCATGTCAGCGATTTCACCACGCTGACCTTCAAGACCGATGACGGGCTGAAGATGGCGTTCCACGCCGAGACCACGGACAAGCTGCTGGTGTTCTCCACCGGCGGAAAGTTCTACACGCTTGGCGCCGACAAGCTGCCCGGCGGACGCGGCCATGGCGAGCCGATCCGCCTCATGGTCGATATGGACAACGCCCAGGACATCGTCACGGTTTTCGTCCACAAGCCGGGCCGCAAGCTGCTGCTGGCCTCGACCGATGGCCGTGGCTTCGTCGTTCCGGAGACCGACGTCATCGCCAATACCCGCAAGGGCAAGCAGGTGCTGAATGTCGACGGCACCGAGGAGGCGCGGATCTGCGTCGAGGCGGCGGGCGACCTCGTCGCCATCATCGGCCAGAACCGCAAGTTCCTGATCTTCCCGGCCGAGCAGATTCCGGAGATGACGCGCGGCAAGGGCGTGCGGCTGCAGCGCTACAAGGACGGCGGCCCCTCCGACATCCGCATGTTCTCCAAGGCCGATGGGCTGACCTGGATGGATTCATCCGGCCGCAGCTTCACCCGTTCGGCCGAGGAACTGCGCGACTGGATCGCCGAACGCGGCCAGGCCGGCCGTCTCCCGCCGGACAAATTCCCCAAGACCAACAGTTTTGGAACGCCGCCGCTGAAATAGGGGCATTTAGACCCTCACCCCAACCCACTCCCGCGAGAGGGAGTGCGACGCCGCTTGCTGGGTCTCGACATTGATGGAGCGCTGCGGCGGAAAAGCCCTCGCCCGCTCGCGGGAGAGGGTTGGGTGAGGGGCTTCCCTGGCCTGTTACGCAGCGATCACTCGCTGCTCTGGCCTGCCGGCTCCCAGCCGCGGGGGCCGAGATGCTGCTGCGGCTTGAAGCGGGCCTTGTAGGCCATCTTCTTCGAGCCATCGACCCAGTAGCCCAGATAGACATAGGGCAGGCCCATGCGCCGGGCGCGGCGGATGTGGTCGAGGATCATCAGCGTGCCGAGCGACCGGTCGATCAGGTCCGGCTCATAGAACGAATAGACCATCGACAGGCCGTCCGAGAGCAGGTCGGTGAGGGCGGTTGCGATCAGTGGCCCCTCGCCCTCGCCGGTGATGCCGCTGTCGGCGCCACGGAATCGGTATTCGACCAGCATCGTGTCGACATGGGTGTCCTCGACCATCATGGCGTAGTCGAGCACCGTCATGTCGGCCATGCCGCCCTGGGAATGGCGGGCATCCAGATAGGCGCGGAACAGCGAATATTGCTCGGAGGTCGGCGCGGCGTCGACGCGCGTGCCGATCAGGTCGCTGTTCTTCTCCAGCACGCGGCGGAAGCTGCGCGTGGTCACGAACTGGTCGACGGGCACGCGGATCGAGACACAGGCCTTGCAGGCCTCGCAGGCCGGGCGATAGGCGATGTTCTGGCTGCGACGGAAACCGCCCTGCGTCAGGATTTCATTGAGGGCGGAGGCCTTCTCGCCGACGAGATGCGTGAACACCTTCCGCTCCATCTGCCCCGGCAGATACGGGCAGGGCGATGGCGCGGTCAGGAAGAACTGCGGCGTGTCGGTCGAATGCTGGGTCATCGCACAACGGGCCCGGACGATTCAGGCATGCAGCAACGATAATACGCCTGCGCCCGGTGCCCAAAGGGAATTCTGGTGGAAGACAATCAGCGCCGGGTGCGCGTCAGCGGGCCGGCGTTGAGGATCACGGTGCCGAGCAGCATGTCCTGCAGCAGGCGCTTGCGGTTGGAAAACAGCCCAACCAGCAGGACCAGCGGCGTCAGAACGGAGACCGAGAACCAGAAGATCAGCGAATGCGCGGCGGCGATGATCGGGCCGATGCGCTGGCCGTCGGTGCTGCGGATCGTGACGCCGGCCATGCGCATGCCGGGCGTGGCCGCCTTGGGGCCGCCCAACGTCAGACCGACATAGAGCAGGGCCACGATGGCGAACAATGGCAGGCCGAACAGCAGCCAGGCGATGCCGAGCGTGAAGACGCCCATCGCAATGATCACCAACGAGGCGATCAGCAGGAAAACGCCGACCAGAATGGCGTCGATGATGAACGCGAAAAAGCGCTTCGACAGCACGCCGTCGAAGAGTTCCGGTTCGCGCACCGGGTCGAAGACCATGCCATTATAGCGATAGGCGTCGTCATAGTGCGTCATGTCGATTTCCTGGTACTGTCCCATGCTCGAATAGATGGGCAATGCCGGTTCTTCATACAAGAAGTCGCTCCGCGATGCTTCCTGGGATCAGGGAGGATCCATGCGCTCCACCGAATACTGGCGCGCCTCCAGCGCGGCGACGATCTCGCGCGCATGCTCGGGTCCGTGTGTTTCGATCGTGACGTCGAGGCTGGCGCCCTTGACCGGCACCGTCAGCAGGTGGCGGTGGTGCGAGACCTCGAGGATGTTGCCGCCGCAATTGCCGATCGTCTGGGCGATGTCGGCCAGCACGCCCGGCCGGTCGGGAATGGTCATGCGGACGGCGACGATGCGCTCGGACCGCGCCAGTTCGCGGACCATGATCGAGGCGGCGAGGCGTGGATCGATGTTGCCGCCGCACAGTACCAGTCCGACGCGCTGCCCGCGGAAACGGTCTGGATCGGCCAGCATCGCGGCGAGACCGGCGGCGCCGGCGCCTTCCGCCATCGTCTTCTGCAGCGTCAGATAAGCGTTCACGGCACGTTCGATCGTTGTCTCCGACACCAGCACGACGTCGTCGACGAAGCGCCGGGCGATCTCGAGCGTCAGGACGCCGACATTCTTGACGGCGATTCCCTCCGCGAGCGTGTTGCCGCCGCATTCGCCTTCGACCCCGTCGAGGGCCGCCCGCATCGAGGGGTAGAGCTCGGTCTCGACGCCGATGATCTCCGTGTCGGGCGAAAGTGCCTTGGTGGCGATGGCAATGCCGCCGATCAGGCCGCCGCCGCCGACCGGCACCAGGATGCAATCCAGTTTCGGCCCGTCCTCGATCATCTCGAGCGCGATCGTGCCCTGACCACGGATGACATGCGGGTCGTCATAGGGATGGACCCAGACGGCGCCGGTCTCGTCGGCGATGCTGGCGGCGATCTGCTGGCAGGCGGCCAGCGTCTCGCCCTCGACCACGACCTTTGCCCCGAAAGCCTGCGTCGCCTCGATCTTCACGAAGGGCGTCGTCTTCGGCATGACGATGGTGGCGGGGATGCCGAGCCGCTGGGCGTGATAGGCGACGGCCTGGGCATGGTTGCCGGCCGACATGGCGACGACGCCATTGGCGCGTTCCTCCGGGGTCAGCGACAGAAGCTTGACCAGAGCGCCGCGCTCCTTGAAGGCCGAGGTAACCTGCAGGTTCTCGTATTTGACGTAGACCTCGGCGCCCGTCAGCCGCGACAGGCGCGGGGCGGGCAGGAAGGGCGTCCGGATCAGGACGCCATCGATCAGCCGCGCCGCGTCGCGAATGTCCTCCAGCGTGGGGATCGCGCGGGCGGGCGAGGGGGTCTGGGATGCGTCGGGCATGGAGCCTCCGGGGATCAGGACAGGCGCGTCCCGCGCCCCTCTTCCAGCGCCTGGCCCAGGCCGAGCAGGCCATTGGGACGCAGCAGGAAGAGCAGGGTGAGGACGGAGAGAACGACGATGTCGCGCGAGGTCGATTCGAAATAGGCGGACCAGAGCGTTTCGAGGGTTGCGATCAGCAATCCGCCCAGCACGGCGCCGACGAGCGAACCCGCGCCGCCGACCAGGCTGGCGAGCAGCGCCTTCAGGCCGACCATCAGCCCCATCGAGAAACTGATGGTGCCATAGCTGAAGGCGATGACGAGTCCGCCGCCGGCCGTCAGGGCCGATGCCAGGATCATCGTCGTCGCGGTGACGGCCGAGGTATGAATGCCGGCGAGACGTGCCATGACGCGGTCATCCGACACCGCGCGCCAGGCGCGACCGAAACGAGAGAACCGCATGAAGGCGAGCACGGCCGGCAGGATGATCAGGGCCGAGGCGATGATCAGCAAGCGCATTTCCGGGATGACGACCGGAAAGTCACCCCCGGTGAGCGTGACCGGTGTTTCCAGAATCGGCTCGATCCAGATGTCGCGCGCGCCCTGGGTCAGGCGCAGCATTTCCGAGAGCGCGATGCCGAGCCCGATCGTGGCGATGATGAAGGCGCGGTCCGGCCGCCCCTCCAGCGGCGAAACGACCGTCCGTCCGACCAGCCAGCCCCAGAGCGCAGCCAGGCCGATCGCGCTGGCGATCGCCAGCGCCACGGTGGCAAGCAGCCCGAAGGACGGAATGCCGCCCGCCGCCAGTATGCCGAACAGCGCGCCATAGCCGCCGATGACGGCGATCTGGCCGAACGCCATGTTGATGCGGCGGATCAGGCCGTAGATCAGCGAATAGGCGAGCGCCAGCGGCGAATAGAGCGCCGCGAGCGCCAGAATGTTGGTGAGTTGCTGGAGTGCGAAGCCGACCGCCTTGGGCGGCGCCCAGGAGAGGAGTTGGATGCTGGATGGCTGCCAGTTGGTCTCGGCGACGGCGCGTGCAATGGCATCGTCGCTGGACAGGAACCAGCGATAGAGAGTCAGCAATTGCCGCTCGGAGAGCGCTCCGTCATAGCCGCGCACGCCGATGACGTCGCGCCGGCCCATCTCCAGCGTGCCCCCGCCAAAGGCGCAGTCGACATAGAGAGGCAGCGGCATGCTGGGAACGCTGTAATTGACCCGGACCGCATGGCTAACGCCGGTAAGCGGGATAACCGACTGGATGGTGACCTTCTGGTTTTCCGGCGCCACGGCGGTCGCGACCGCAACGCAGATCCGTGCCTGCTGGCGGTCGATCTCGCCGCAGGCGGAAAGCAGCGCGGCCGCGCAGAAGAGGAGCGCCGCGATCGCGGCCGATCGTACCGCCCCCCTCATTCGCGCGGCCCGTTCAGCGAGGGAGGAAGGGAGCGACGAGCGGCGCGAAGTAGGTCAGGATACCGTCCGCCCCCGCCCGCTTGAAGGCTGCGAGGCTCTCGATGAAGGCGCGGTCGCCATCGATCCAGCCGTTCCGGGCCGCCGCCTGAAGCATCGCGTATTCCCCGGACACCTGATAGGCGAAGGTCGGCATGGCGAAGGTCTCCTTCACCCGTTGCACCACATCCAGATAGGGCATGCCGGGCTTGACCATGATCATGTCAGCCCCTTCCCGAATGTCGAGTTCTACCTCGCGCAAAGCCTCGTCCGTATTGCCGAAATCCATCTGGTAGGTGCGCTTGTCGCCGATCAGCGTCTTCGACGTCCCGATCGCGTCGCGGAACGGGCCGTAGAAGGCCGAGGCATACTTGGCCGAATAGGCCATGATCTGCACGTCGAGGAAGCCGGCATAATCGAGCACTTCGCGGATCGCCGCGACACGGCCGTCCATCATGTCGGACGGAGCGATGACATCGGCGCCCGCCTCGGCCTGGGCGAGCGCCTGCTGTACGAGCAGGGCCACGCTGGCGTCGTTGACGATCCGGTCGTCCTCCATGACGCCGTCATGGCCGTGGCTCGTATAGGGATCCAGCGCCACGTCGGTGATCAGGCCGATCTCCGGCACCGCCGCCTTGATGGCGCGGCAGGCGCGGCAGACGAGATTGTTCGGGTTCAGCGATTCGGAGCCGGTCGGATCGCGCAGCGACGGCTCGGTGAAGGGGAACAGCGCAATGGCGGGAATGCCCAGCGCCGCCGCCTTCTCGGCTTCGACCACGGCCTGATCGACGGAAAGACGCTGCACGCCCGGCATCGAGGCGACGTCCTGGCGGACATTCGTGCCCTCGACCAGGAAGATCGGCCAGATCAGGTCGTTCACCGTCAGCACCGTCTCGCGCACCAGGCGGCGGGACCATTCCGCCTTGCGATTGCGTCGCAGGCGGCGGCCGCCCAGAATCGCGTTCATGTCGGGCGGGGTGAAGGAGTGACGGGTCATGCTGATTTCCTTGGAAGGCGCGGCGGCGGGACGTTAGCACCGGAAAAACCGGCGGCAAGCGCCGCACTGTCGCGCCTCCGGATGAGACGGAGCGGCCTAGCTGTCGCTCTTTCGGACGAGAACCTTGTCGATCCGCCGGCCGTCGAGGTCAACCACCTCGAAGATCCAGCCCTCATAGCTGAACAACTCGCCCGGCACTGGGATGTGGCCAAAATGGTTCAGCATGAAGCCGGCCATGGTGGCGAAATCCTCGTCGCTGTCGACCAGCTTCAGCGCCAGCGTGCGTTCGACGCTGTCGATCGGGGCGCTGCCGTCGATCAGCCAGGATCCGTCGGCGCGCTGGGTGGCGTCCGGGACGTCATCGCCCTCATGTTCGGGCATGTCGCCGGCAATCGCGGTCAGGATGTCCATCGGCGTCACGACGCCCTGGAAGCTGCCATACTCGTCGAGCACGACGGCCATGTGGACGTTCGACGTCTTGAATCGGTCGAGCACCTTCAGGATCGGCATGCGCTCGTCGACATAGAGCGGCTCGCGGATGACCGGCGTCAGGTCGACGGTCTGGCCCTTGTAGATCTGCTCCAGCAGGTCCTTGGCGTGGACGATGCCGATCACCGCGTCGATCTCGCCACGGCTGACGGGAAAGCGCGAATGGCCGGATTCGATCACGGCGTCGCGGATGTCGGTGGGCGAATCCTCGATGTCGAGCCAGACCACGTCCGGTCGGGCGACCATGATGGTGCGGACCGAGCGGTCGGCGACGCGGATCACCGCCTCGATCATATCGCGCTCGGCCTGATGGAAGACGCCTGCCTCGGTGCCTTCCGCGATCATGGTCTTGACCTCTTCCTCGGTGACGCCGCGCTCGTCATTCTCCTGCTTGCCGAGAAGGCGCAGCACGGTGTTGGTCGAGAGGCGCAGGAACCAGACGATCGGCAGGGCCACGCGCGCCAGCAGTCCGACCGGCCGCGCCACGAAGCAGGCAAGCCGCTCGGGATTGGTCAGCGCCAGGCGCTTCGGCACCAGCTCGCCCGCGATCAGCGAGAAATAGGCGAGGCCGACGACCACGATGACCGTCGCGATGGTCGAGGCGCGGTCGCCGAGGCTCGGGAATTCATAGAGCAGGAAGTCGTTCAGCGGCGTCGCGAGCGCGGCCTCGCCAAAAGCGCCCGACAGGATCGCTACCAGGGTGATGCCGATCTGCACCGCCGACAGGAAGCCGGTTGGGTCCTCCGCCAGCTTGAGCGCGGCGGTGGCGCCGCCGACCCCTTCGCTGGCCATGAACTGCAGTCGGGCAGGGCGGGATGAAACGACGGCGATCTCGGAAAGCGCAAAGAAGCCGTTGAAAGCGATCAACACAGCGATGATCAGAAGGTCTTGCCAGGGCATGTGTCGTTTAGCGCGCGGCAATCATTGAAATGGGCACCATCTTATCCGTTTGGACATGGAAAAAAGGACTGGCAAGCCGAACCACAAGGTCCCGCTCCAGAGCAAAGCTTCGCATACGCTATCTCGACATGACGGGGATCATATCGAACGCCGCGAGTTCTCGCCAGCGGAGAGATGCTTCCATCGCTGCATCGCGGAAATTGCAGCCTGTACCGAATGAAGTGGGGACGGCGGGCCAAGCGCCCTTGCCCCTCCCTATGTCCGGCTTACGATCCACGCTTCGCGCGCCGGAGGCAAGATGGCTGAGCCAGAGATCCTTTTCGAACGCCGGGGACATGCCGGCCTCGTCACCCTGAACCGCCCGGGCGCGCTCAATGCCCTGTCGCATGGAATGGTGACCGCGCTCGCCCAGACACTTGAAGGCTGGCGGAGCGATCCGGAGATCCGCCTCGTCATCGTGCGGGCGGTCGGCCGCGCCTTCTGCGCCGGTGGCGACATCCGCGCCGTCTACGAGGCCGGGCGGGGATCTTCCGCGCAGAAGGCGTTCTTCGAGGCGGAATATCGGCTGAATGCCGCGATCAAGGCGTTTCCCAAGCCCTATGTCGCGATGGTCGATGGTTATGTCATGGGCGGCGGCGCCGGCATTTCGGTGCACGGCTCGCACCGGGTCTTCGCCGAGAAGGCGGTATTCGCCATGCCGGAGACCGGCATCGGCTTCTTCCCGGATGTCGGTTCCAGCTTCTTCCTCTCGCGCATGCCAAGCCAGGTCGGGCTCTATTGCGCGCTTGGCGCCATCCGTCTGGCGCGCGGCGATGCGATCCATGCCGGCATTGCCACCCATGCCGCGCCCGCCGCCACCTTCGAAGCCATCATCGCGCGCCTCGCGGAAGCGGCGGATGTCGACGCCGTGATCTCGGAGTTTGCCGAGCCGACGACGCCGGAGACGCTCGGTTCGCTGGCCCCCGCCATCGAGGCCGTCTTCGCCACGGGCTCGGTCGAATCGATCCTAGCCCGGCTGGACGCCCTGCAGGGGCCGCTGGCGGATTGGGGCGGCGACACGGCCGCCGCGATCCGGGGCAAATCGCCGACCAGCCTGCGGATCGCGCTGCGGCAGATCCGCGCCGCCGGCGAGCTCGCCTTCGAGGACTGCATCCGGCTCGATTGGCGCATCGCCAACGCGATCCTCGGCGGGCACGACTTCTATGAAGGCGTGCGGGCGGCTCTGGTCTACAAGGATCAGTCGCCGCGCTGGAACCCTGCCACGCTCGAGGCAGTTGACCCGGGCGTGATCGAAGGGCACTTCGTGGCTCCCCTCGACGGAGACATTCCGCTGCCATGATGGACAATGAAGTCACCCAGCTCCCCAGCGAGCCGGACAATCCCTATGATCTGGCGCTGAACGTCTATCTGCGGGGCGTGGCGGCCATCCTGCTGCTGCTCGGGCTGCGGCACTGGCTCTATATCGCCGGCGTGTTCCAGGATGATGGCTGGAGCCTGGAGACGATGTCGAACCAGTGGCGGTTCGTTACCATCAACCTCGCCGTCGTCGACCTCGTCGCGGCCGTGGGCCTGTGGATGCGGGTCGCCTGGGGCAATGTGATCTGGGTCTATATCGCGATGTTCGAAGTGGCGATGCACACGGTGTTCGCCGACACGTTCGGCTTCGACTGGCTGATCGTTTCCTTCCATGTCGTGTCGCTGCTGGTGTTCGTCGGGCTGCTGGTCATGAGCCGGCGGCACGAAGCGGCGGTCGGCTGAAAGCCAGGCGTCGTCTGGCTTCGCGCGGGCCGGATAGTAAGTTTTTAACGATAAGAACCGTTTCGAATGCCAACTTGCGAGGTAAGCAGACGTTAAGCCTGATCCTTAAGATGATTTTCAAATGCCGCCTATAAGTTCCGTTGTCATGAGGTGAGAACAATACTTGCCGCGGAACCAAGAGGCAGAGAAGATGATCAGCGCAATGCGGGCAGTCGAAACGGTCGCCAAGCCCCAGTCTACTTCGGAACTCAAGCCGCTTTACATGGAGGCTGTAACGCTCGTCGAGCGCCTGCATCGCCGCCTTCTCGATGTCGTCAAGGACGAGTTCGACCGCGAAGGTCGCTCCGACATCAATAGCGTCCAGGCGCTGCTGCTGTTCAACATCGGCGACGCCGAACTGACCGCCGGCGAACTGCGCACCCGCGGCTACTATCTCGGCTCCAACGTCTCCTACAATCTCAAGAAGCTGGTCGAGATGGGCTACATCCATCACCAGCGTTCGCGGATGGATCGCCGTTCGGTCCGCGTCAGCCTGACTGAGAAGGGCCAGCAAGTCGCCGCGATCGTCGGCGGCGTCTATGAGCGCCACATGAAGTCGATCGAGCAGGTCGGCGGCATCGCGGTCGACGACTTCCAGCAGCTCAACCGGTCGCTGCAGCGCCTCGAGCGCTTCTGGACCGACCAGATCCTGTATCGCCTCTGAGAACGGACTGTCCTGACCTTCCAAAAGCCCCGGCCGCCCCTGCCGGGGCTTTTGCACGTTCGGGGGTTGTGAACGCGGCGGTAACCATCGCGATGCAACATGGTGGAGCGGTGCTGCAATGCAGCGCTGTGACATGAAAGCGCCATACTGCCATGAAACCCAAAGACATACGGATCGGGCCGTGTCCTGTGCCGTGATCGGCTGTATGGAGACGGCCTGCGGCGTGGTTCATCAGGCCGGTTGTAGCAGATGTGTTTCAGGGTTCGCGGCGCGTACGAGCCGCAGTCGAAGATCGGGGGCTGGCGACGAGGTCGCGGGCTCCCTGTACCAGCGAGCTTCCAGAAGTATCGACATGACCGGATCAAAGAACACCACTCTCCTTCCTGCCACCGCCATGACGCGCCGTGGCGCGTTGCGCTCGATCGCCGGCGCGCTTGCCGCATCGGTCGCGATGCCGCTCGCCGCGTTCGCCCAGGATGTCGATCCGATCAACCAGGTGCTGCAGAGCGGCAGCGGCGACTGGTCGGACGGCTTTGACGCCGCCTCGAACGGGGCCGCCTCGGTCCGCACTTCGGCGCCGATCCTGTCGCCCGACACGGCCCAGGCCGTCGAATACGCGATCCAGAATTACACCGACATCGTCGCCCGCGGCGGTTGGCCGATGGTTCCGGCCGACAAGAAGCTCAGCCTCGGCCTGCGCGACCCGAACGTCGTCATCCTCCGGCAGCGCCTGACCGTTTCCGGCGACCTCGCCGCCGGCGCCGGCAATTCGCAGACCTTCGATTCCTATGTCGACGCGGGTCTCCGCCGATTCCAGGCCCGTCATGGCCTGCCGGCCGACGGCGTCGCGGGCCAGTCGACCATCAACATGATGAACGTTCCGGCCGATGTCCGCCTCGGTCAGCTGCAGACCAATCTGGTCCGGCTGCGCTCGATGTCGGGCTTCCTCGGCGATCGCTACGTGATGATCAACATCCCGGCCGCCGCGATCGAGGTGGTCGAGAACGGCCGCGTTATCTCGCGTCATACCGCCGTCGTCGGCAAGGTCGATCGGCCCACGCCGGTGCTCGCGACGAAGATCTACCGCATCAGCTTCAATCCGAACTGGACCGTGCCGGCGTCGATCATCCGCAAGGACCTGATCCCGCTGATGCAGAAGTCGCCGGATTACCTGACGAAGAAGCATATACGCATCTTCGATTCGGCCGGCGTCGAAGTGCCGCCCGAGTCGATCGACTGGAACACCGACCAGGCCACCAAGGGCTACATGTTCCGGCAGGATCCGGGCGACTTCAACTCGCTCGGCAGCGTGCGCATCTCGTTCCACAATGACGAGCAGGTGTACATGCACGACACGCCGCAGAAGGACATTTTCGGCCGCGAGCAGCGCTTCGATTCGTCGGGCTGCATCCGCGTGCAGAACATCCGCCAGGTCATCGGCTGGCTGCTGCGCGACACGCCGGAATTCCCGCGCGAGCGAATCGACGCGATCTTCAAGTCGGGCGAGCAGGTGAACGTCAATCCGAAGCCGGAAATGCCGCTTTACCTGCAATATATCAGCGCCTGGGCGATGGCCGACGGCGTCACCCACTTCCGCGATGACATCTACAATCGCGACGGTATCGGCCAGCTGGCGCTACAATAGGTCGCTGGCACGCCGGAAAATCAGTCGTTTCGCGCCGTAAGGGCGAAACGACCCTCGTGAATTGAAGGGCCGATGAGGCCCTTTTTCTTGGCGTCTACCCCTACATATGGTACGCCGCCCGGGTTCCGGCCGTGCCGTCATTGGCACATATCCGGTACCGCCAACAGGATGGACCGCCCATGTCTCTGACGGATCGCGCTGACAGCCTTTCCTCGACCGCCGCTTTCTTCAACCGGACGCTTGCCCAGGCCGATCCGGAAATTGCCGATGCGATCGGCAAGGAACTCGGTCGCCAGCAGCATGAAATCGAGCTGATTGCTTCGGAAAACATCGTCTCGCGCGCCGTTCTGGAAGCGCAGGGTTCGGTGCTGACCAACAAGTATGCCGAGGGCTATCCGGGCAAGCGCTATTATGGCGGCTGCGAATTCGTCGACATCGTTGAGACGCTCGCCATCGAGCGCGCCAAGAAGCTGTTCGACTGCCAGTTCGTCAACGTGCAGCCGAATTCCGGCAGCCAGATGAATCAGGCCGTTTTCCTGGCGCTGCTGCAGCCGGGCGACACCTTCATGGGCCTCGATCTTGCCGCCGGCGGACATCTGACGCACGGCTCGCAGGTCAACATGTCCGGCAAGTGGTTCAAGGTGGCGCCCTATGGCGTGCGCCGCGAGGACCAGTTGCTCGACTATGAAGAGATCCAGCGCATCGCGGAAGAGACCAAGCCGAAGCTGATCATCGCCGGCGGCACGGCCTATTCGCGTATCTGGGACTTCCAGCGCTTCCGGGAGATCGCCGATTCGGTCGGCGCGTATCTGATGGTCGACATGGCGCACTTCGCCGGCCTCGTCGCCGGTGGCGCGCATCCGTCGCCGCTGCCGCATGCGCATGTCGTCACCACGACGACGCACAAGTCGCTGCGCGGTCCGCGCGGCGGCATGATCCTGACCAATGACGAGGCGATCGCCAAGAAGATCAACTCGGCCGTCTTCCCGGGCCTGCAGGGCGGCCCGCTCATGCACGTCATCGCCGCCAAGGCCGTGGCTTTCGCCGAAGCGCTGCGTCCCGACTTCAAGGATTACGCGAACAGCGTCGTCGAAAATGCTCGTGCGCTTGCAGAAACGCTCAAGGGCTCGGGCTTCGACATTGTCTCCGGTGGCACCGACAACCACCTGATGCTGGTCGACTTGCGTCCGAAGCAGGTCAAGGGCAACGTATCCGAGAAGGCGCTCGTCCGCGCCGGCCTGACCTGCAACAAGAACGGCATCCCCTACGATCCGGAGAAGCCCTTCGTCACCTCCGGCATCCGTCTGGGAACGCCGGCTGCGACGACGCGAGGCTTCGGCGTCGCCGAGTTCCAGGAAGTCGGTCGCCTGATCGCCGAGGTTCTCGGCGCCGTGTCGCAGTCGGAAGACGGCTCCGCTCCGCTCGTGGAAGCGTCGGTCAAGGAGCGTGTCCATGCTCTGACCGCCCGTTTCCCGATCTATTCCTGATCGGGGATATCCATGCGTTGTCCCTATTGCGGTAGCGACGACACGCAGGTGAAGGACTCCCGCCCGTCGGAGGACAATACGTCCATCCGGCGGCGGCGGGTCTGCGCGGATTGCGGCGGTCGTTTCACGACCTTCGAGCGGATTCAGCTGCGGGAGCTGATCGTTCTGAAGAAGAGCGGCCGGCGCGTTCCCTTCGATCGCGACAAGTTGATGCGCTCGGTCCAGGTCGCGCTGCGCAAGCGGCCGGTCGATCCCGATCGTGTCGAGCGGATGATCAACGGCGTCGTTCGCCAGCTCGAAAGCAGCGGCGAGAGCGAGATCAATGCCGAGCAGATCGGCGTCTATGTCATGGAGGCGCTGAAGGGCCTCGATGACGTCGCCTATGTCCGCTTTGCCTCGGTCTATCGCAATTTCCGCGAGGCCAAGGACTTCTCCGCCGTGCTGGACGAGCTTTCGTCTCAGGATCTGCCGGAAGACGACGAACGGGATTAGGACGCCGCGCGCGGCGTCGCTGGAACGATCTGCGGGGTATCGTATGGCGACAGAGCGGGCAGCCAACGCGGATGCCGAGATGGACCGCCGGCTCATGGCCGTGGCGCTCCGTTTCGGCCGGCGCAATCTGGGCACGACGGCGCCCGCGCCACCGGTCGGCGCGCTCGTCATCGGCCATCTGGGCGATGAGCCCGTCATCCTGGGCCGGGGCACCACCTCGGCCGGCGGGGTGACCCACGCCGAGATCGAGGCGCTCGCCATGGCGGGCGAATCCGCGCGCGGCGCGACGGTCTACACCACGCTCGAGCCGTCGCCGGATTCCAGCAATGGCCCTTCCGATGTCACCGCCCTGATCGAGGCGGGCGTGGCGCGGGTCGTCAGCGCCCTGGAGAGCCCCGATCCACGCATAGCGGGACGAGGCCATGCGCAATTGCGCGATGCCGGCATCGCGGTGACCACTGGCATCCTCGGCGACGACGCGCGACGGCTGGTGGCCGGGCCGATTTCCGTGCTCAGCCATGGCCGGCCGCACATTACGCTGAAACTCGCGGTTTCCGCCGATGGCATGATCGGCCGCTTGACGGGAGAGCGGATGCTGGTGTCGGGCCGCGAGGCTTTTGCCCGCCTGCAGACGATGCGCATCGAGGCGGACGCGACGCTGATCGGCATCGGAACCGCCATGGTCGACGATCCGAGCCTGATCGTCCGGGTCCCCGGATTGCGGGCGCACTCGCCGATCCGCGTCGTTCTCGATACCCAGGCACGGCTCTCACCAAAATCGTCTTTGGTGAAGAGCGCGTCCGACACGGCGCTGTGGGTCGTCTGCAGTTCCGAGGCGCCGCTTGCCCATCGCCAGGCTTTGCTGGATGCCGGCGTCGAGGTCCTGCCGGTCGGCACGGGTTCGGGCGGCATCGATATCGAGGCCGCCATGCGCCTGCTGGCCGAGCGCGGCGTCACGCGCCTGCTCGCCGAGGGCGGCGCCAAGGTTGCGGCCTCGCTGCTGGGGCGCGGCCTGCTCGACGAGGTGGTCCTGTTTCACGCGCCGGTGGTGGTCGGGCCGGATGGCGTCCGGGCGCTGGCCGGAGGCGCGCTCTCGGCGATCGAGCGCAGTCCGCGCTTCCGCCGCGTCGAGGAGGCGCGCCTCGGCGAAGACCGAATGGTTCGCTACGAAAGGGCAGTCTGAGCATGTTCACGGGCATCATCACCGACGTCGGCAAGGTCGCGGCGGTCGAGCGGCGCAACGACGTCAACAAGATCACCATCGACAGCCGCTATGACGCGGCCTCGATCGCCATCGGTGCGTCGATCGCCTGCGCCGGCGTCTGCCTGACGGTGATCTCGATCGATCCGCAGCCGAACGGGCGCACCTTCTTTGACGTCGAGGCTGCGCCGGAAACCCTGGCGCTGACCGAGGTCGGCAACTGGCAGGCGGGCGAGACGATCAACCTGGAACGGGCGCTGAAGCTTGGTGACGAACTCGGCGGCCATATGGTCTCCGGCCATGTCGACGGCCTCGCCACCATCGTCAACCGCGAGGATCTGGGCGAAACGACCCGCTTCGTCTTCGAGGCGCCGCGAAGCCTGGCCCGCTTCATCGCCACCAAGGGGTCGGTCGCGCTCGACGGGACCTCGCTGACGGTCAACTGGGTCGAGGGCAACCAGTTTTCGGTTCTGCTGATCCCGCATACGCTGAGCCCGGATGTCACGACCTGGGGCGCGCGCAAGATCGGCGACCGGGTGCATCTCGAAGTCGACCAGATGGCGCGCTATGTGGCACGGCTGACGGAAGCCGCGTAAGCTGGAAGTTCAAACGGCAGGGTCACGCGGCCACGCCACGCCAAAGCGGCGCGCCAAGTTCTCGGCAAGGCGGCGAGGGCAGCGGCTGCGGCGTCTTTTCCCTTTACACAGCATGGACCCGCGTGGTTCACCTGCCGCCCGTTCCTATCCGGGTGACCGGTCAAAGTGAGAGCCTCAACATGAGCGAATCGGCCCCCCATCTCCTCGTCATCGACGCCCGTTTCTACGACGAGATTTCGGACGAACTGTTCAATGGCGCCAAGCTCGCCATCGAGGCTGCCGGCGCGACGTTCGATCGCGTGTCGGTTCCCGGCGTGCTCGAGATCCCGGCTGCCCTTTCCATGGCGCTGGCCGCGATGGACGAAGACGAAGTCAGCTATGACGGCTTCGTGGTGCTCGGCTGCGTGATCCGCGGCGAGACCTCGCATTACGACATCGTCGCGAACGAGTCGGCCCGCGCCATCATGGACATGGCCGTGATCGAATCGCTGGCGATCGGCAATGGCATCCTGACCGTCGAGAACGACGCGCAGGCCTATGCCCGCGCCCGCGTCAGCGAGAAGAACAAGGGCGGCGCCGCCGCCGAGGCCGCGCTCGCCATGGTCGCCCTTCGCACCAAATTCGGCCTCTGATCATGACCACCGCTGACAACGCCCCGCCATCGCCGCGGATGTTCCGTCCGGCAAACCAGCGGGGCGCGGCCCGGCTTGCGGCCGTTCAGGCGCTCTACCAGCTTGATGTCGGCGGGGCCGCGCTGACGGAGGTCGTCGCCGAGTTCGAAAACTATCGCCTCGGCAAGGAAGTCGATGGCGACCAGTATCGCGATGCGGACGCCGCCTTCTTCCGCGACATCATCGCCGGCGTCGTGCGCGAGCAGCGCAACCTCGACCCGGCGATCCATGTCTCGTTGACGTCGGACTGGCCGCTGAAGCGCATCGACGTGACGCTCCGCGCCATCCTGCGCTGCGGTGCGTACGAGCTGATGGGCCGCAAGGACGTGCCGGCGCGCGTCGTCATCACCGAATATGTCGACATCGCCCGCGCCTTCTTCGGCGTCGGCGACGAGCCGCGCATGGTCAATGGCGTCCTCGACACGGTGGCCCGGAGGCTGCGGGCCGACGAGTTCACCGACGAGCCGCAAGTCGACAAGGGCTGAGCATGCCGGAGCGGGGGGGACGTCCCGGCGAGTTCGGCATGATAGCCCGCTATCTCCGCCCGCTGGCGGATGATCCCGGCGCGTTCGGCCTGACCGATGACGCGGCGCTGCTGCGTCCCGAAACCGGCTTTGACCTAGTCCTGACCAAGGACATGGTCGCGGCCGGGGTTCACTTCTTTCCCGACGATCCGCCCGAATCGATCGCCCGCAAGGCGCTTCGGGTCAATCTTTCCGACCTTGCCGCTAAGGGCGCGACGCCGATCGGCTATCTGCTCGGCCTGGCTCTGCCGGCCGATTGGACGGAAGACTGGATGGCCGGCTTTTCGGCGGGTCTTGCCGAAGACCAGCGGCGCTACGGCATTCCGCTGCTCGGCGGCGACACGGTCAAATCCCCGGACGGGTTGATGCTCTCCGTCACCGCGCTTGGCCAGGTGCCGGCGGGCAGCATCGTCCGCCGTGCCGGGGCCGCGCTTGGCGATGTCATCGTCGTGTCCGGCACAATTGGCGACGCGGCGCTCGGCCTGCGGCTGCGTCTGGGCACGCTCGACGGCAGCGCGGCGGGCGAGGGGGCTTCCCATCTGCTCGACCGCTACCTGCATCCCCAGCCCCGCCTGGGGCTCGCGGAAGCCGTCCGCAGCTTCGCTTCCGCCTCGCTGGATATTTCGGACGGGCTGATCGGCGACCTCGGCCATATCACCCGCACCTCGGGCGTCTCGGCCGTGGTGGAGGCGGCGCGCGTGCCGCTTTCCGATGCCGCGCGGGCGCTGATCGCGACCGATCCGACGGCGTTCGCCAGCGTCGTCACCGGCGGCGACGACTATGAAATCCTGACCACCATGCCGGAAGCGCGGTTTGCCGCCTACCAGGCTGCCGCCGACCGCGCCGGCATTCCGGTGGCGGTGATCGGTCGCGTGATCGAGGGGCAGGGGCCGCCGGTCGTGACCGACGCGCAAGGGAACATCATTTCGCTCGGACGGTCTTCGCACGATCATTTCTGATCGCCATCCACTTTTCTGCTAGACGATTTTGCCTCGACACAGCGCTGCCGATTCCGGACGGGCGCAGGAGAGCGCTCGTGGATACCCAGAATTCCATCGAACTGGATCGTCAGGTCCGCCGCAACGCCGTCGTGCTGATGGCGGCCAATGCGGTCAACGCGTCCATCCTGCCCATCGCGGTGACGCTGGGCGGCCTTGCCGGCTTCTACCTGCTCGGGGCCGACAAGTCGCTGGCGACGCTGCCGGTCACCGCCTCCACCGTGGGCGCGGCGCTGACGACCATTCCCGCCGCCATGCTGATGAGCCGGATCGGCCGACGCAAGGGGTTCGTGCTGGGCGCCGCTCCCGCCATTCTGGGCGGCCTGCTGGCGGTGTTCGCGCTGATGCAGGGCTCGTTCTGGCTGTTCGTCGCCTCGCTCTTCCTGGTCGGCATGTCGGGCGCCTTCAACCAGCAGTATCGGTTCGCGGCGATCGACGCCGGCACCCCGGCAGTGCGCACCAGGGCGATGTCGCTGGTGATGGCCGGCGGCATGTTCTCAGGCATCATCGGCCCGCAGACGGTGATCTTCACCAATGACTGGCTGAGTCCCATCATGTTTGCCGGCAGCTTCCTCGCGGCCGCGATCCTGGGCTGTATCGGCCTGCTGATCGCGAGCCTGCTGCGGGATGTCGCGCCGCCGCCGAACCATGCGGCAAGACTGCTGAATGCGTCGGGAGGACGGTCGCTCGCCATCATCGCGCGCCAGCCGCGCTTCGTTGCAGCCGTGCTCTGCGCCATCTCCTCCTATGCACTGATGAGCCTCGTCATGACGGCGGCGCCGCTTGCCATGATCGGCTGCGGCCTGACCCAGAGCGACGCCGCGCTGGGCATCCAGTGGCATGTTCTGGCGATGTACGGACCGAGCTTTTTCACCGGCAAGTTGATCGTTCGATTCGGCAAGGACCGAATCGTCATCGCCGGCATGGCGCTACTGGTCGCCTGCGCTGTCGTCGGCATCGCCGGGATCACGCTGGCGCATTTCTGGATCACGCTGATCCTGCTCGGCTTCGGCTGGAACTTCGGCTTCATCGGCGCCACGGCAATGCTGGCCGAAACCTATCGTCCCGAGGAGCGGGGCAAGGTACAGGGACTGAATGATTTCCTTGTCTTAGGTTCGGCGGCTACGGCATCGCTGCTCTCCGGCAAGCTGATCGGCGGACCCGGCTGGGCCTTCATCAACATGATCGTCTTCCCGGTTGTGATGTTGAGCCTCACTGCCCTCGCCTGGTCGTTCTGGCAGCGTAATGCGGCCGGCAGGGAGAAAGCTTGACCGCGTCGTAAAGCCGTTCTCAACTCGCTTTACGGGGGGAAAAGCTGGGAGGAACGCTGCTCTTTCCCGCCGCACGGTTCAGCCGGCGCGGCGTCCTCGGACGGCCGTAAGAAACGGGCCGGCCAGAGGAGGAATGTGGACGTGATCTATCTCATAATTCTATGTGCGTTGCTTGCGCTCGCCTATGGCGTGTGGGCGACCCGTTCGGTCCTCGCGGCCGACGCCGGCTCTGCCAGAATGCAGGAAATCGCCGCTGCGGTGCGTGAGGGCGCCAGCGCCTATCTGCGGCGGCAATACATGACCATCGCCATCGTCGGCGTGGTGATCTTCGTCATCGTCGCCTGGCTGCTGTCGCTGACCGTCGCGATCGGTTTCGCGATCGGCGCCGTTCTTTCCGGCCTCGCCGGCTTCATCGGCATGAACGTGTCCGTTCGCGCCAATGTCCGCACCGCGCAGGCGGCGACCAAGAGCCTGGCCGAGGGCCTCGAGATCGCCTTCAAGTCCGGCGCCATTACCGGCATGCTGGTGGCGGGCCTCGCGCTGCTGGGCGTCGCCGGCTACTACTTCATCCTGACCCGCATCATCGGCCATTCGCCGGATGACCGCATCGTCATCAATGCGCTCGTCTCGCTCGGCTTCGGCGCCTCGCTGATCTCGATCTTCGCCCGCCTCGGCGGCGGCATCTTCACCAAGGGCGCGGATGTCGGCGGCGACCTGGTCGGCAAGGTGGAGGCCGGCATCCCGGAGGACGATCCGCGCAACCCGGCCACCATCGCCGACAATGTCGGCGACAATGTCGGCGATTGCGCCGGCATGGCGGCCGACCTGTTCGAAACCTACGTCGTGACCGTGGTGGCGACGATGGTGCTGGCGGCGATCTTCTTCGCGGCCTCGCCGATCTTCGGCAACATCATGCTCTATCCGCTCGGCATCGGAGCCGTGTGCATCCTGACTTCGATCGCCGGCACCTTCTTCGTCAAGCTCGGCGCCAACCAGTCGATCATGGGCGCGCTCTACAAGGGATTCATCGCCTCGGCGCTGTTGTCGATCATCGGCCTGGCGATCGCGACCCAGCTGCTGATCGGCTGGGGCGAGATCGGCACCGCGGCGGGCTTCACCATCACCGGCACCCGCCTGTTCCTGTGCGGCCTCGTCGGCCTCGCGGTCACCGGACTGATCGTCTGGATCACCGAATACTATACCGGCATCGGCTATCGTCCGGTCCGGTCGATCTCCCAGGCCTCGGTGACCGGCCACGGCACCAATGTGATCCAGGGTCTCGCCGTCTCGCTCGAATCGACGGCGCTTCCGACGCTCGTCATCGTCGCCGGCATCATCTCGACCTATTCGCTGGCGGGCCTGTTCGGCACCGCCGTCGCGGTCTCGACCATGCTGGGGCTGGCCGGCATGGTAGTGGCGCTCGATGCCTTCGGCCCCGTCACCGACAATGCCGGCGGCATCGCCGAAATGGCGGGCCTGCCCAAGGAAGTGCGCAAGTCCACCGATGCGCTCGACGCGGTCGGCAACACCACCAAGGCGGTCACCAAGGGCTATGCCATCGGCTCGGCCGGCCTCGGCGCGCTCGTCCTGTTCGCCGCCTACAACTACGACCTCACCTATTTCATCACCGAGGCGAACAAGGAGGGATCGACCGCCTTCCAGTACTTCAAGGGCGTCATTCCGGACTTCACCCTCTCCAACCCCTATGTCGTGGTCGGATTGCTGCTGGGCGGCCTGATTCCCTACATCTTCGGCGGCATCACCATGACCGCCGTGGGACGCGCCGCCGGCGCCATCGTCGAGGAGGTGCGCCGCCAGTTCCGCGACAAGCCCGGCATCATGGCCGGTACGGAGAAGCCGGACTACGGCCGCGCCGTCGATATCCTGACCAAGGCAGCGATCAAGGAAATGGTTGTTCCCTCGCTGTTGCCGGTGCTGGCGCCGATCGTCGTCTATTTCCTGATCTACTGGATCGCCGGAAAGAGCGAGGCCTTCTCGACCGTCGGCGCCATGCTGCTCGGCGTCATCGTGACGGGCCTGTTCGTCGCCATCTCGATGACCTCCGGCGGCGGCGCCTGGGACAATGCCAAGAAATCGTTCGAGGACGGCTTCGTCGATGCGAACGGGCAGACCCACTACAAGGGGTCGGACGCGCACAAGGCCTCGGTGACGGGCGACACCGTCGGCGACCCCTACAAGGACACGGCCGGTCCGGCCGTCAACCCTGCCATCAAGATCACGAACATCGTGGCCTTGCTGCTGCTGGCGGTCCTCGCGCAATAGGGCGGGCTCGCCTACCCAAAGAAAAGGCCCTCTCCGCGATGCGGGGAGGGCCTCTTGATTCGTCTCGCCGGAGCGGCTCGGTGTTAGCCGCCGAACGGATTGGCTCCCATGCCGACGGTTCCGGTGAGGACCTGCTCGAGGAAGCCCTGGTCCTTGCCGCCGGTCGGCGTCGTCTGGCTGACGTAATCGAAGATCTTGCCGTCCTGGATGCCGTAATTGGCCACCTTTTCGACTTCGTTCTTCTTGTTGAAATAGATAGCCAGGATCTTCTGGTCGACGACCTTGCGGTTCATGAAGGCGACCGGACGCTTGCGGGTCTGGCTGATGTAATAATAGACCTCGCCGTCATATTCCGCGGAAGTCGACGGCGATCCGAGCACGATCTGGACCTGCTCGCGACTGGCGCCAACCGGCACCTGCTCGATTGCGTTGCGCGGCGGGACGTAGCCGGACTGGTACGTCTCGTTCAGGCCGCCAAGCCCGCCGGCGCCGCTTGCAATCTTCGTGCACGCGCCCAGCGAAACGATCGCAACCGCCGCCAGCATGCCAACGCTGGCGCGCCGCACGATGGGGCTGACTGCCAAGCGCCGATCTCTCATGCTGAACTCCATTCCATTCTCCTCGCCCAGTCACTGGGTTGGCATTCTCCCTAGCCTGCGCTAGGGCTCGTGGCAATCATCCTTGCAAGGGCAACGGGCAGCACCATCTCTGGCAGGAGAGCGCTGTCCCCATGCCCAAGCTGACCAACCAGATTTGGAGATCGGTCGAATGTTCCGCCGCCTGTTCACTCGCAATCGCAGGAACGAGGCCATAGCATATTCGCTTTACGGCGCCATCGTGGCGCAGGCACGGCAACCTGCGCTCTATACCGAATTCGCCGTGCCGGATACGCTGGATGGCCGTTTCGACATGATCGTCCTGCACGGGTTCCTGCTGTTCCATCGCCTCAAGGACGAGAGCGCCGAGGACCGGCAGGTCGGCCAGGATGTGTTCGACATCTTCCTCAAGGACATGGACGGTACGCTGCGCGAGATGGGCGTCGGCGATATTTCCGTGCCGAAGAAGCTGAAGAAGATGGCCGAAGCCTTCTTCGGCCGGATTCGCGCCTATGACGAGGCGCTGCTCTCCGGCGAGCGGGCCAAGCTAGTCGATGCGATCGAGCGCAACGTGTTTCCGGACGGTGCCCCGGCTGGCGTGGGCGAGCGCATCGCCGATTATGTCGAAGCAGCCGTCGTCGCGCTCGCGGCGCAGCCGCTGCCGGTGATTCTCTCGGGCAAACTCGACTATTCCTCCCTTCCCAAACCCTCCGCGGCGGCATGATGACTGAGCTTTCCCTGACCCGAAACATCGACGTCTCGCATCTCGGCAATGCCGGGGTGAAGCAGCACATCGTGGCCAGCGCGGCCGAGCGCCAAAGCCTGCAGGCGGCGTTCGACCTGCTCGGACTGGTGTCGCTGGAAGCCGACGTCGAGCTGAAGCCCTGGGGGCCGAAAGGCGTCAAGGTGGATGGCCGCCTGCGCGCCGAGGTGGTTCAGGCCTGCGTCGTGACGCTGCAGCCGGTGCCGGCGCATATCGATCACCGATTCTCCCTGAGCTTCCTTCCGCCCGACGCTATTGCCGAGGATCCCAGGACGGTCGCCGAGGCCGAAGTCATCGTCATCTACGATGAGGAAGATCCGCCGGAGCCGCTCGAAGGCCACTCCATCGATTTCGGGCCGATCCTGGCCGAGCAACTGGCGCTGGCGCTCGATCCCTATCCGCGGGCTCCCGGCGCGAGCCTGCAGGATCCGGTGGAAGAGGGCGCGGAAAACGCGGCGTCGCCCTTCGCCGCCCTGTCGAAGCTGCGCGACAAATGATAGCAAAGGGCCATGAATCGGCCACACCGTGATTGAAAGACTGTTGTCTCACCGGCCGAAACAGTTATTTTCCAGCGCCGTCGTCGCCGGGCCTTCGCTCTGAGCGGCCGCGTCGAACAGGGGCGGAATGGTTCAAGCGATTAGAATAGCGATCGACGCGATGGGCGGCGACAACGGCCCCGCGACAGTGCTCGCGGGCGCCGACATTGCCCTCGTTCGTCGTCCCGAGCTGCGCTATCAGCTCTTCGGTGAGGAGAAGGCGGTCCTTCCGCTTCTCGAATCCTACCCACGCGTGAAGGCCGCCTCGACCTTCACCCATTGCGACGTCACCGTTCAGATGGATGACAAGCCCAGCCAGGCCCTGCGCAAGGGCCGCTGGAAATCGTCCATGTGGCGGGCGCTGGAAGCCGTGAAGAAGGGCGAGGCCGACGCCGCGCTCTCCGCCGGCAATACCGGCGCGCTGATGGCGATGTCGAAATTCTGCCTGCGCACCATGGCCGGAATCGAGCGCCCCGCGCTCGCGGCCATCTGGCCGACCCTGCGCGGCGAAAGCGTCGTGCTCGACGTGGGCGCGACCATCAATGCCGATGCACAGCAGCTGATCGATTTCGCCATGATGGGCGGCGCGATGGCGCGGGCGCTTCTCGATGTCGAGAAGCCGACCGTCGGCCTGCTCAATATTGGCGTCGAAGAAATGAAGGGCCTCGAGGAGGTCCGCGTGGCCGGACAGCTCCTGCGCGAGGCCGACCTCAAGCACCTGCGCTACATGGGTTTCGTCGAGGGCGATGATATTGGCAAGGGCACGGTCGACGTCGTCGTCACCGAGGCTTTCGCCGGCAACATCGCGCTGAAGACGGCGGAAGGCACGGCGCGCCAGATCTCGACGCATCTGCGCGACGCGATGAGCCGAACCCTCATGGGCAAGATCGGCTACCTGTTCGCCAAGGGGGCGTTCCAGCAGCTTCGCCAGAAGCTCGATCCGCGTGCCTCCAACGGCGCCGTCCTGCTCGGCCTGAACGGCATCGTCATCAAGAGCCATGGCGGCACTGACGGCGTCGGTTTCGCCAACGCGATCGAAGTCGGCTACAGCATGGCCAAGAACGACTTCCTGTCCAAAATCAATCAGGATCTCTCCGACTACCATCGCGCCGGTTTCGCGCGGGGTGTGGCAGCGATCGTCGATGAAGGTGTGATGTGAGTTTCATCCGTTCGGTCGTCCTCGGCTGCGGCAGCTATTTGCCCGAGAAGACCCTGACCAACGCCCAGCTGTCGGAAATGGTGGAAACGTCGGATGACTGGATCGTCCAGCGCACCGGCATCCGCGAACGCCACATCGCTGCCGAAGGGGAGCTGACGTCGGATCTGGCGACGGCCGCGGCCACGCTGGCGCTTGCCGACGCCGGCCTGACGATCGGCGAGATCGACATGATCATCGTCGCCACCGCCACGCCGGACGACACCTTTCCCGCGACCGCCGTCACCGTCCAGCGCAAGCTGGGCATGGAGCATGGCGCCGCATTCGACATGCAGGCGGTCTGCTCCGGCTTCGTCTTTGCGCTCTCGACGGCCGACGCGTTCATCCGCGCCAGCCAGGCCAAGCGCATCCTCGTGATCGGCGCCGAAACCTTCTCGCGCATCCTCGACTGGACCGACCGCACCACCTGCGTCCTGTTCGGCGACGGCGCCGGCGCGGTCATTCTCGGGGCTTCCGTCCAGGATGGCACGCGTGAGGATCGCGGTGTGCTGACGACGCATCTGCGCTCCGACGGCCGCCATCGCGAGAAGCTCTATGTCGACGGCGGCCCCTCTTCGACGGGCACGGTCGGTCATCTGCGCATGGAGGGC
>Ga0182738_1000671_pt1 | contig 45528 bp, 35 predicted proteins | sample eDN5th30CBELigMG_FD_128876 | JGI IMG/M metagenome (GOLD analysis project Ga0182738, IMG submission 128876) | Enriched Miracle-Growth compost microbial communities from Emeryville, California, USA - eDNA 5th pass 30_C BE-Lig MG (version 2)... ... | reverse complement strand
GTCGTGGTGCTGCCGTCGGGCATGGTGGCGAACGTCACCAAGATCGTCACCTTCGACCTCGTGCGCAACGCGGCCGTTTCGGGCGACGCCATCACGCTGGTGCTCGACCGGCAGGTGGACGTCTCGCGCGGCGACATGATCGTCGCCATCGACAGCCAGCCGATGACCGGGCGAGGCTTCGACGCCCAGCTCGTCGCCCTCCAGGCGGACGGCATCGAGCCCGGCAAGCGCTACTGGCTGAAGAGCGGCTCGCGCCGCCAGCGCGTGCTGGTCGAGCCCGTCAGCCAGCTCGATCTTGCGACCTCCAAGTGGAATGCGGCCGAGCGGCTGGCCATGAACGCCATCGGCAAGGTGCATCTCACCTTCGACGAGCAGGCGATCTTCGATCCCTACGAGCAGAACCGTACGACCGGCGCCTTCATCCTGATCGATCCCGACACCAACAACACGGTGGCCGGCGGCATGGTCACCGGGCGGCGCTCGGAGATCGGCGGCATCCACAAGGATGACCGGCGCGTGCTGCTGTCGCTGCCCGCGGACCTTGCGGACAAGATCATGGCGAGCGAGGCCTTCGCCAGCCGCCGCCAGGACGTCGACGTGCGCCACACCAGCGCCGGCCGCGCCGCCGAGCTGCTGGCCGAGCTCGACGAATAGCCGGGGCGCATCCGGACACGAAAAAGGGGCCGAAAGGCCCCTTTTGCATTTGCCGTTCCTGACGGTCTCAGAAGAAGAAATACCAGATCAGGATCACCAGAAAGAGCGGCACGCCCATCAACCAGAGAATCAAAGCCCGAGCCATGTAAGTTTCCTTTCCTCATTGGTCGGGCGGAAAATGCGCGGGCAGGAAAATTGTTCCATCAGGCGCCGGAAACGGCATTGCCGCAACAAGGACCTGCCGCGCCGTTTCACCCCGCCGGACGCGCCCGGCCACGGCATTTCCGGCCTTGCGAAAAAAATCCCGCGGCATGCGGCGCTTTCCCCAACATTGCGAATTTTTTTGATATTTTGCGCTTGTCGAAACCGAAAGCCTGTTCTATACGAACCCCCGCTGGTCACGGAGTGTAGCGCAGTCTGGTAGCGCACCACGTTCGGGACGTGGGGGTCGAGTGTTCGAATCACTCCACTCCGACCAGCGAAAACCCTTCCAAAACAAGGGTTTATGGCCATCCCGAGGGCTAACAAAAACCTTCCTGCCCAAAAACTGACAGAAACTCTGACAGAAACTCCCTCGCGGGCTGGTGGTATCTCAATCAAAAGATGGCTTTGGAAGAGGCCCCTTTTGCCCAGACAGGCTTGCCCGAAGTGTTTTTGCAGATAGGCATTGGTGCCATTCGTTGCATCGCGAATGAAGGCCTTCCTGAAGACGGATATTCGAATCGACACCAAAGCCGCTATTCGCTTTCCACCTTGCCTCGACGATCCCAACACATCAGGAAATTTCCGCGGTGATCTAAGCGGTCAGCGCGAAAAGCGCGTTGCCATCATTGAGAACACCAATTTGACGGGGTGCATAAAGCTGATAAGCGGAAATTATTTCCGTATGCAGTTCTCTGCGAAACACGGCAAAGCGCATCGTAAGAGTTGCATGACAATCGCACTGCCGATTGAATGGTAATGCCGATTCTGGGACCGATTGCATGACCAAGCCATTTTACGCCGAACCAATTCTCAATTCGCCATACGAAGTTCCTACGCGCCATCATGCGCTCTCCGAAAGTGGTGAGCCGCTCAATCAGCCGCCAATTGAAGGTCGACGCCGGTCGAAATACGTGGCCCCTGTTCCGAAGAGCCGGAAAATCAAGGCAGATGGTAAGAGGCAGGCATCGCTTGATCTTGACCAGACTCGGGATGGCGCCAGTCGTTACAATCCCACGCCGATCATTAACGAAATCCGCGGGCACATCGCGACTTGGCGCTCAATTCCGAATCCAAACGACTGGGGTGTCACGCCAGTGACGCAGCGACTGCTCCAACACTGGCGAAGTGACAACTTCTCCGGCCCCCGCCCCTTCTATTGCCAGGTGGAGGCCGTAGAAACTGCGATCTGGCTTGCCGAGGTGGCGCGCAAGAACAAGCAGTACGCTCACATCTTCCGCCATCTCGAAGAAGCAAACCGAGACGCCAACCCCGAAATCTTTCGCCTTGCGCTGAAACTGGCCACCGGCGCCGGTAAGACAACTGTCATGGCAATGCTCATTGCCTGGCAGGCGATCAATGCCGCTCGGCAGCCGAACTCCAGTTTGTTCTCGCGCGGTTTCCTCATCGTTGCGCCCGGCATCACCATCAAGGACCGATTGCGCGTACTGAAACCTTCTGACGGCAACAGCTACTATCGTTCCAGAGAGCTTGTTCCACAGGACATGCTGCCCGACCTGAACAAGGCGAAGATCGAGATCGTCAACTACCATGTCTTTCAACGACGCAAAGCTCATGAGCTAAACGCAGTCGGCCTACGCCTGATGAAGGGCTGGAAAGGTGAACAGATCGAGGAACTCGAGACAGAAGGAGCGATGTTGCAACGCGCCTGCGGCGACCTTCTGCAGATGAAGAATGTCGTCGTCATCAACGACGAGGCGCATCATTGCTACCGCGAGCGTCCGGGAAGCCACGACGAGGACGAACTGAAGGGCGAGGAAAAGGACGAGGCCAAGGAAAACAATGAGGCGGCGCGCCTATGGATTTCCGGTATTGAGGCGCTGAAGCGCAAGGTCGGTGTCCGGGCGGTCTATGATCTTTCGGCGACACCGTTCTTCCTGCGCGGGTCGGGCTATGAGGAAGGCACCCTCTTCCCTTGGGTGGTCTCCGACTTCTCGCTCGTCGATGCCATCGAATGCGGCATCGTCAAGCTGCCCCGCGTTCCAGTATCGGACAATGCCGTCAATGCCGCCACACCGGTGTTTCGCAATCTTTGGGATCACATCGGCAAGAAAATGCCGAAGAAGGGGGCGGGCAAATCCGGCGATCTCGATCCATTTAGCATACCTGCCGAACTGCAGACCGCGCTCTACGCGCTCTATTCTCACTACGAGAAGGAATACGACGCGTGGCAAAAGGCAGGTATCGGTGTTCCACCCGTATTCATCGTCGTCTGCAACAACACAGCCAGCTCGAAACTCATCTTCGAATGGATTTCCGGGTGGGAGCGGGAAGTCGAAGGCGAACGCCAGACCAAGCACTACGGGCATCTCGAACTTTTCCGGAACTACGATGACCGCAATGGTAATCGGCTGCCACGCATGAACACGTTGCTGATCGACTCGCAACAGCTCGAATCCGGCGAGGCGCTTGACGCCAAGTTCCGCGACATGGCCGAAGCTGAAATCGAGCAGTTCCGCCGAGAGATCAAGGAGCGCGAAGGTGCCGCGGCTGCGGATAAGCTAACGGATTCCGAACTGCTGCGCGAAGTGATGAACACCGTCGGACAGAAGGGCAGACTCGGGGAGCAGGTACGTTGCGTTGTTTCCGTTTCGATGCTGACAGAAGGCTGGGATGCCAACACAGTTACACACATCCTCGGCGTCCGTGCATTCGGCACGCAGCTCCTCTGCGAGCAGGTGATTGGTCGAGGTCTGCGCCGCCAATCCTATGAGTTGAATGGCAACGGGTTATTCAATACCGAATACGCCGACATTCTCGGTATTCCCTTCGACTTTGCCACCGAACCCCAGGAGGTGACGCGCACGCCGCCGAAGCCGACGACACGCGTCCACGCGCTGAAGGAACGCAATAACCTCTCCATCCGTTTTCCACGCGTTGCCGGTTATCGCGCCGAGCTCCCCTCCGAGAGCTTCACGGCAAATTTCTCGACGGACTCAGTCCTCGACCTGACGCCAGAGTTGGTCGGCCCCTGTACGGTCCGTCTCGAAGGACTTGTCGGCGAAGGCCACGACATAGCTCCGGATGCGCTCGATGACATGCGGCCCAACACAGTGGCCACGCATCTCACCAAGAAGCTGATCGAATTGTATTTCCGCGAGGCGGATCAAGACGTTCCCTATTACCTCTATAACCAGCTCCAGCCCATTACGCGCCGATGGATCGCCAATTGCCTGAAACTCACCGGTGGCACCAAGGCGGGCATGCTGACCTATGCTGAACTGGCTGAAAAAGCCTCCGAACTCATCTACCAGGCCATCGTCCGCAGCGCCGGCGAGGACGGGGAGAGTGTCGTAAAGGCGATGCTCGATCCTTACAATCCGCATGGCTATACCGACCATGTATCCTTCATCACGACCAAGCAGACGCTTTGGGAGACCCACCTCAGTCACGTGAACTACGTGGTTTGCGACAGCGATTGGGAAGCGGAGTTTGCTCGCGTCGTAGAAGCGCACCCGGCCACGATTTCGTATGTGAAGAACCAGGCGCTGGGTTTCGAAGTCCCCTATCGCTCGGGCAGCGTGCCGCGCCGTTACCTGCCAGATTTCATCATTCAAATCGATGACGGCCGTGGACCGGATGATCCGTTGAACCTGATCGTTGAGGTCAAAGGTTTCCGCGGCCTCGACGAACAAATCAAGGCCGAGACCATGACGAATCTCTGGGTTCCCGGCGTCAACAACCTTAAGGTCTATGGCCGCTGGGCGTTTACCGAATTCCGCAATGCTTTTGCGATGGAGGAAGATTACGCGAAGCTCGTCACGTCTTTTGCGGCCACGCATGCACGGGAGTCTGCATGATGGTGCCGCTCAAGGTGAATTCGTGCAGTCGATACACGAAAAGTGTACACGCCCCTTTACTCTCCGTCAGCAAATCACATATAGAATACACCCATCCGCCCCATGGCAGTAAGCGCACTCAATTATCCAGAGTGATTGCCGACCCCTTGGGGCTTCTTTCATTTTCAGCCCTGCCATCGATCGTGTGGACCGGAGAACGGCCATGAGGATTAGGCGCGTCGCAATCCTGATCGATGGTGGCTTCTTCCTGAAGCGTTTGCCGAAAATCGTCGGCGAAGATCGGCGCGACAGCGCGGAGAAAGTCGCCGGCATCATCAATCTCATGTGCCGCAACCACATCCGCTACCTGACGAAATGCCCGAAAGGCCAGTGGCAAGATCACGTCTACCGCATCTTCTTCTATGATGCCGTTCCTTATGACGGTAAGGCGCACCATCCACTCGAGAACAAGTCTATCGACTTCTCAAAAACCGAAACTGCCACATTCCGCAGCGGTCTTTTCGATCGTCTGCGCAAACAGCGCAAGGTCGCTTTGCGCCTCGGCAAGGTTACACGAGAGGGCGATTGGTCGCCACCGGCCGAAAAAGTCCGGCGAGTGCTGGCGACCAGAGACTGGCTTGCGGCCATTGATCTGACAGAATTGGACGAAGGCGGCAATGTCACGCTAACCAAGGCTCAGGTTGAACAGGCAAAATCACTTCAGAAAAAGTGGGCGGACATCAAGACCGAGGATGTTACGCTCGGGCTGCGCCAGAAGGGCGTGGATATGCGCATTGGCCTCGACATTGCCTCCCTCACACTCAAGCGTCAGGCCGACACGATCATCCTTGTTTCAGGCGACAGCGATTTCGTACCCGCAGCTAAGCTAGCGCGACGCGAGGGCGTGGAATTCATCCTCGATCCGCTCTGGCAGAGCGTGAACGACGACCTGTTCGAGCATATTGATGGATTGCAGTCCGGGCTCTGGAAGCCGGGCACGAAACCGCCTGCCGCAGTCGCGAAGGCTGCCGAGGCGGAAGAAGACAATGGGAATGATGAGTAATGGCAAAAACCCCGCGCGAAAAAAACGTTTCCACCCTCACCCATGACCAGGCAGTGCGGCTGAACAACCCGACGGCCGAGATGGCGTCACTCTTTGAGCAGCAGGAGGAAATGCTGGGCGATGGCGGACGCGAGATGCGCATTCCTCGTGACCGTCCGCTGGCGCATGGCGAGGAGCGAGATCGGGACATGGACCGCGATCCGCAGATCATCTGGAATGGCGCAAAGATCAGGATCACGCAGGCGCAGATGAAGAAGCTCGCCGAGACCGGCGAGATCGAGATCGGCGACGCCCAGCTCGTCTGGCGCGGCAAGGACCGGCAGGACTGGTCCGATCTCGTGGTCAATGCGCCGCCGCTCTACATCCAGGAAAAGGTGCATCCCAAGGCGATCATCGACGATCTCAAGCGTCGGACCAACAAGGCCCGCGAGGAAAAGTCGGATGCGCCTGATCTCTTCGCCGATTTCAACGGCATTGCCGATCCCGAGGCGCGGGCGGAATTCTACCAACATACCAAGCACTGGCAGAACCGCATGATCCTCGGCGACTCGCTTCAGGTGATGGCGAGCCTCGCCGAGCGCGAAGAGATGCGCGGCAAGGTGCAGTGCATCTATTTCGACCCGCCCTATGGCATCAAGTTCAATTCGAACTGGCAGGTTTCGACACGTGATACGTCGGTAAAGGATGGAAAAAAGGAGGATGTCAGCCGTGAACCGGAACAGGTGAAAGCCTTTCGCGACACCTGGAAGGACGGCATCCACTCCTATCTCACCTATCTGCGCGATCGGCTAATGGTGGCACGGGAACTGCTGACCGAAAGCGGCTCGATCTTCGTGCAGATCGGCGATGAGAATGTGCATCGCGTCCGGGCGCTGATGGATGAGGTATTTGGGGAAGAGAATTTCGCAAGTCTGATCGCGTACAAAACGTCCATTGGATTAGGATCAAGTGGGCTCGAAAATACAGCTAATTATCTGGTCTGGTATTACAAAAATAAAGAAGCCGCTAAGTTCCGATCGCTGCTCCGCCTTACGGTCGCCGGACAGGAAGGTGCCAGTCGGTACAAAACAGTTAGACTTCCCGACCTTACAGAATATCGAGTCACAAATCCTGACGAAGTCGTTTTACCCGAAGGAGCGCGCCTTTTCCGCGATCAGGGGCTGACCTCTCGGAGCGCTGCAGCAACGACGACTTACACTGTCGATTTTCAAGGACGTGCTTATAAGCCATCGTCTGGAGGTTGGAGAACTGCTAGGACGGGAATGCAGCGCGCAATCCGTTCCGATCGAATTCTTAGAACAGGCCAAGGTCTCTCTTATCGGAAGTATTTCGACGACTTCAAGGCGATAGCGCTCGACAACGTGTGGTCAGACGTCTCAGGCGGCGTGACCAGCAGAGCGGACCCGAAGGTGTACGTGGTTCAAACCGGTACGAACATCCTTCAGCGATGCATCCTGATGACGACCGACCCTGGAGATTTGGTGCTCGACCCGACCTGCGGTTCTGGCACCACCGCCTTTGTTGCCGAACAATGGGGCCGCCGCTGGATAACAATCGATACGTCTCGCGTGGCGTTGGCTCTCGCGCGTACTCGGCTTATGAGCGCGCGGTACCCATATTATCTACTAGCCGACAGTCGCGACGGGCGCATTAAAGAGCAAGAAGTTTCCGGCAAGATCACAGCTGACCAGGCAGTTGGAGAGGATGTACGCCAAGGTTTTGTCTACGACCGAGCTCCTAGAGTTACTCTAAAAAGCATCGCCAAAAATGCCGAGATCGACGTGATCTGGGAGAAGTGGCAGGACGTGCTGGAGCCGCTGCGCCGGCATCTCAACAAGGCGCTGGCCACTGCCTTCGAGGAATGGGAAATCCCCCGCGATCTCGACGCCTGGCTCGACAGCAAGGACGGGCAGGCCAAGGTACATCTAGTAACCGAAAAGATTCGCGAGCTGCACGCCGATTGGTGGGAGAGTCGTATTGCCCGTCAGAAGGAAATCGACGCCTCGATCGCTCGCGCTGCCGATGTCGAGCTGCTCTATGACCGCCCCTACGAGGACAAGACCAAGGTGCGCGTCGCCGGGCCCTTTACCGTCGAGAGCCTGTCTCCGCATCGTGTCATCGCCGCCCGCGAAGACACGCTGGGCGCGGAACTTGCCGCATCCGGTGCGATCACCTCCCGCGCCTCCACTCCCGCCAACATGCCGGAGCCCGATTTCGGCGAGATGGTGCTGGCGCATCTCAGGAGCGCCGGTGTCCACCAGCAGGCCAAGGCCGATACGATCCACTTCAATTCCATCACCCCATGGCCAGGCAACTACATTGCCGCCGAGGGCCGCTATGCCGACGGCGGCGCGGTTGAGAAGCGCGCGGCGATCCTGATCGGTCCGGAATTCGGCACGCTGACCCGCAGCCAGATCACCGCCGCAGCCCGCGAGGCCTCCGACGCCCGCTTCGACGTGCTGATCGCTTGCGCCTTCAATTTCGACGCCCAGGCGACCGACCTCAACCGCCTCGGCCCGCTGGCCATCCTGAAGGCGCGCATGAACCCCGACCTGCACATGGCCGAGGACCTGAAGAACACCGGCAAGGGCAATCTCTTCGTCGTATTCGGGGAACCCGATGTCGAAATCCTTGATGCGCCGGGCGGCGAGATCAAGGTCAAGGTCCACGGCGTCGACGTCTTCGACCCCTCTACCGGCGAAATCCGCTCCGACGACGTCAAGGGCATCGCCGCCTGGTTCATCGACACCGATTACGACGAGGAAAGCTTCTTCGTCCGCCACGCTTATTTCCTCGGTGCGAACGACCCCTACAAATCGCTGAAGACGGCGCTGAAGGCGGAGATCGATCCGGATGCGTGGGAGACGCTCTATGCGGATACCTCAAGGCCGTTTGCCCGACCGAGCACGGGCCGGATCGCGGTGAAAGTGATCAACCACTTCGGGGACGAGGTGCTCAAGGTGTTTGGGGTATAGGGGATGCCAGGTCATAACCACTATCCTGACTGCACTTGCGGGTGGTGCTGGAATCTTAGAGGTTCCTCTTCGCGTCAAGTTTATGTTCGCCAGGACAGTGTTGAACGCGCTAGACGCCTTCTGAGCGAATACTACGTCTCGCCACGACGACAGGCGGCGAGCTTCGTGCACCCCAATGCGCATTGTCCTGTGTGTGGAGCGCGGGTCTACTACTATCAGAACGAATTTGGATCACGTGTATTTTTCGATGACCTCGGGGGCGATTGGCCAAAGCATCCATGTACAGACAAACGCCTGCTACCGCGGGCTCCAGCAGGCAGGAGGACGACCCCGTCGGAATTTGTCAGCACCAGAGCAAGAAAAGATATCGTGGCAGCAGCCTTTGACGCGGGGACTCCACTCAGGGGCACATTTGCTGCTGATGAGGCTTCAGATGATTGGGCACTCGCCTTAGTCACGGAAGTCTGGTTGTTCGCTGACCGAAAGGTAGTCCTAGCAAACCGTCTGCATTTTAACGGCCAACGAATCACAGCATTTTCCTGTGATGATCCAGACGACATTATTGATGTTGACGATATCATAAGTCTCCATCATTCAAGCGTCTCCGCCTTGGACCCAATCAATTTATGCAAATTGGTCATTCCCGCTGAAGTTTGGAATATCCCCGAGGAGGAGGAATTTGCAGCGGCGAGTGAATATCACTAATAGTATTTCCAAAAGCATCAATCAGAAACCCTACAATGAATATACTATCGTTTTGACGATTTTCGGAAGATCGCGTTATCAAGAGCGGACCACTGATGCCCACTATCCTGGCTGACAGTTTTACGATTTCCCTCGCCAAGCTGGCCAACGACGAACAGAAGCAGGTGAAGCTGACGGCGTTTGACTTGCAAACCGATCCGAATAGGCCAGGCCTGCAGTTCCACAGGATTGACGCTTCCAAGGACCCGAACTTCTGGTCGGTCCGGGTTAATCGCGACCTCCGGATCATCATCCACAAGACGGATGACAGCGTAATGCTCGCCTATGTTGACCATCACGACAACGCCTACAAATGGGCAGAGCGCCGCCGGATCGAAACTCATCCGCGTACCGGTGCGCTTCAAATTGTCGAGGTGCGGGAACGGGTCGAAGAGATTGTGACCCAGCCGGCCCGGGTACCACAACCAGAGTTGCCGTTCCTCGTTTCGGCTGAGCAATCGGCTTCCATGTTGCCACTGTTTTCGAAACTGTCCACCGATGATGTAATGTCGATCGGGGTCCCCGAAGACTGGATCAAAGATGTCCTCGACGCAAGCGAAGACAAATTCTTTGCACTCGCCGACCATTTACCACAAGAAGCCTCGGAAGCTTTGCTCGAATATGCAGCAACGGGTGTTCTGAGCAAGCCGGCACCGGTTACCACTAACCCCTATAGCCATCCCGATGCGCAGCGACGGTTCCGCATTCTGGAAGGGCATGAAGAACTGGCGGCCGCGCTCGACCAGCCGTTCGAAAAATGGGCAGTGTTCCTCCATCCGTCGCAGCGGATGTTGGTGGACCGGGACTTCTCTGGACCGGTACGTGTGGTCGGCTCGGCCGGCACTGGAAAGACCGTGGTCGCCTTACACCGTGTGGCTCGCATTCTGCGTAGCGAGCTACAGGCAAAGATACTCCTGACGACCTTCTCGGAGCCGCTCGCCATCGCTCTCAAGCGCAAGCTTAGCGTGCTGCTCGGCGACGCCCCGTTACTCGCTGACAGGGTGACAATATCGTCCTTTGAACAGGCGGCTACTGACTTATACGCACTGATGACGGGTCGGAAGGCGTATTTGGTCGGTCGAGAAAAATTGAGAGCGATTGTCAATGAGGCGGCGAATACAACTAGTCTGACGAAACATACGTCGCAGTTTCTCAATTCTGAATGGGAACATGTGATCGATGCCTGGCAGATTGACAGTGCCGATGCCTATGCGACTGTACCACGGATGGGACGTAAGAACCGGCTTGGCTCCAAGCAGCGCGAGGAACTCTGGGCAGTATTTGCGGAGGTCCGCAGGCAACTGAGAGGCAAATCGCTGTTGACCGCCGCCGATCTGTTCACTGTGGTCACCAACCATTTCCGGGATCGCACCGAAAAACCTTACACACATGTCATCGTCGATGAGGCCCAAGACCTCGGCGTTGCCGAACTGCGGTTCCTAAATGCTATTGTGTCCGACCAACCGGAGTCGCTCTTTTTCGCCGGCGATATTGGCCAACGCATCTTTCAACAACCATTTTCCTGGAAGGGGCTGGGCATTGACGTCCGTGGGCGGTCGTTCACGCTCAAGGTCAATTATCGAACGTCCCATCAGATAAGGAGAATGGCGGATAGGCTTCTTCCCGAAAATGTTCGAGACGTTGACGGCGAGGAAGACCAGCGCAAGGGTACTGTTTCGGTCTTTGATGGTGTCGAGCCGGTTATCGTTATCGCGCCATCCGTCGAGGAGGAAGCTGCAGCCGCCTCGCAATTCCTCTACAATCTTCTGGAACAGGGAATAAGTGCCAACGAGATCGGCATCTTCTGCCGATCAAACGACCAGATCGCTCGTGCATCGAAGATCGCCGAACTCGCAAACGTCGAGACAGCTTCATCGCTTACAGGACGAATCCCGAAAGAGGCAGTGCTCATAGGTACGATGCATCTCGCCAAAGGACTGGAATTCCGTGCTATCCTGATCGTCGCCTGCGATGAAGGTATACTGCCATTGGCGGCCCGCGTCGATGACGTCGCCGACGAGTTCGAGCTGGATGAGGTCGTGGCGACGGAACGACAACTGCTCTACGTCGCCGCTACTCGGGCCCGGGACCATCTCTTCGTCTCGGCGGTTACGCCCGGTTCAGAATTTCTAGACGACTTAGTTCACATTTGACCGAGTGCTTTCCGCCCGCGATTCCACTGCAAACGCCGTTTTGCGAAGTAACGGGGAGAGCACGTAGGGTATTTGATCACACCGTTTGCGGAGACGATAGCCTCGTCAGCCTAGATCAATCACCTTGAATACCTGAACACCTACAGACAGCGTGTCATCGCTGATCTCCGCCGGCATGAGCTTTTCCCTTGAGATGGCGCTTGATACGGAAGGGCCTGACCTCGGGCTCGTACTTCTCGGCCAGCGCCTCGAACACGGCCTCGCTCTCACAGGCATCAAATCCCTGAAGCACCAGTTCGGCGACGATCTCCTCGCAGAGCAGGCCGAGTATCTCGTCCCGTTTCCGCTTCTTCTTCGCCGTCACAATCATCTGCCACAATAACGTGCGGGCGATGTCATCCCGCGTCGGCCGCTTGGTCTCGCGGGCATCGTCTCTCACCTTCTGCTGCCTGACTCGCTGCTCTGCATTCCTTTGTCGTATCGATTTCCTGGCCATGCGCCTGTCTCCTTATGTTGGAGACCAAGCGTCGCCCCCGGCGATGCAAGCGACAAACCCTGTTTGCAAGATGGTGCTTCTTCGCCCGTAAACGCCGTTTCCCACAAACGGGGTTTGTACATGAATCGCCGTTTCGGCTTTCTGCAACGCGGATTCCACGTCAGGAATCGCGTCAGGGTAAATTGAAATGATGTACCTCTCGGATCACTTGCATCGGTATCGAACAGATTCGTTCCCGACATTGGGTAGACGCTCTCGTTTGGCTACCATTCGTGGTCCGGGTCGATGAGAAACACGGGTACATCGACTTTTGGTCCACCGGCCGCGCGCAGAAGTTCCACGCATCTGTTGCGTTCTTGCTCGATTGCCTCGCAGATCATCTTGACGGGGTCTTTCTGGCCGCGGGCGAGGTGACGCGCCGCAATGGACCAAGCGGTTTGTTCCACGTCAGATCGAAAGACAGACGTCTTCTCCCGCATACCCAAGCTCCTTCACAATTCGCCTACTAACCTACTCACCAGCCTTGCCCCAACCTTGGCATCGGCGGCGGATGTCTGCGGTCACGAATGATAAGGCGTGTTCTGCGAGGTTGTGGTCTGAGAAGCCGCCATTGCCTGACGTGCGTGGCGGGCATTGCCACCTCGCGCGGTCATCTGGCGAAAGATAACGGGCAGCCCGCCGTTTCGATGTGCTTCGACCATATCGATTCGCGCCGAACCACCCCGTTGCTGCAGAGCCTCCTCGAGCATACGTCGCTATCGACAGATCCAACGATACCCGTCCCGAAACGGGACCGTTCGATCGACTGCCTCAGGCCGATCAAGGAGTAGCGTGTTTCGACCGACGAGATTGATTAACCTTGAAAACCCGCGTCCTTCATCGCTGCCGCACAAGTGCGCAACGGGGTGGTAGAAGCGAGTTGCTTCCTCTAACGCCGACGAGAATTGAACGATGTCCGATCCGACGTTACAACCTCCGACACGACCTGGGCCACAACGCCTGCAGAGTGTGATCGATGACCTGAACCGCGAGATCGTTCGGGCGCGCGCTACGGGCGAGCCGATTCGATTCGATCTCTATTTGGCAAGGCGCATTCTGGAAAGGGCGATGCGACGATGCGGATTTGACCCCGGTACGCCGTGGCGGTCTTGAGATGACGACGTTTATTACTAATGTTGTACCTCACGCCTAAGCTCCTGCACGATATCCTCGCAGGTAGGGCACGGTTTACCGCCAGGCCGTTAATAGAGCATAGCCCCGGACCCAGACGTCCTGATGGCCGTAGGCGACCGGTACGGAATAGTCGTTCGTTTTGTAGCGCACCAGCGACTGGGCTGTCACAACAGCGCTAGCCTGGTCGCAGGCGTCAAACGGCGAAGCCGGCAAAGGGCGCATGGCCGCCAGATCGCGCTGCAGTCGTTCTCCGATCGTCTCGCTCTCGCCGCGCAGTCTGTCGCGCTGGCGTTTGCGGCATTGCTCTTCCAGAAAGGCGTTGAACGCATCCCATGTCGGAAACTGCGGGATCGGCACCATGAAGTTGCGCCGGGCATAGCCCACGAGACCCTCGACATTCCCTTTGTCATTGCCCTTTCCCGGACGCCCATAGCGATCCCGGATCAGGTAGTGGGACAGGAAGCCACTGAACAGCGTCGCCCGCTTGCGCGTGCCGTCGGGCAGAATTTTTGCGACCAGGCAACGGTCGTTGTCATAGACGATCGACTGCGGCACGGCCCCGAAGAACGCAAAGGCGTGGATGTGGCCGTCTACCCAAGCCTCAGCTACCGCCGCCGGATAGGCTCGCACATAGCAGCCGTCGCTATGTGGCAGATCGAGCACGAAGAAGCGCGCCTTCTGCTCGACGCCGCCGATCACCACCGTCGCTTCACCGAAGTCTGCCTGCGCATGGCCGGGCGGATGAGCCAGGGGCACGAACACCTCCTGGCGACGCTGATCCCGCTCGCGCATATAATCCTTGATGATCGTGTAGCCGCCGGTGAACCCGCACTCGTCACGAAGCCGGTCGAACACCCGCTTGGCAGTATGGCGCTGCTTGCGCGGCACCTTCAGGTCTTCTTCCAGCCAATGCTCGATCGTCGAAACGAATGCATCCAGCTTCGGACGCCGGATCGGCGAACGCCGCTGATAGCCGGGCGGTGTCGAATAGGCCATCATCTTGGCCACGCTGTCGCGCGATATGTTGAAATGCTTAGCTGCCTGGCGCTTCGTCATTCCTTCCGAAACAGCCAGCCGAACCCTCAGATAAAGTTCCACGGTGTAGATCCCCTGTCCCTCCTGCGCTCTTTGCAGAAAGGAAATAGGTGGCCGGATTTTACTCCGCCCGCGGCAGCATTATGCCGCCGCTACCGTGGCCGACTTTTGCACCGCCGCTCTCAATCTGGCACGCCACGACGAACCTGACCTACGACAACGCGGCGAAATTCCCCTACAAGTACATCCACGGCATCCGCTATCTTCTCTTCCGGTCGGGGCCTGTCACCTCTTCCGGCTGCGAGGCAGTCGCCTATGCGAAGAGTGAGCCCGGCCTTGAGGAACCGGATATTTCCGTGCATTTCCTTCCGGCATGGGTCATCGACCACGGCTTTACCAAGCTTCCCGGCAACGGGATCACGCTTCACAACAACAATATGCGGCCGGTAAGCCGCGGCGAAGTTCGTCTGGCTTCTTCCAACCCGCTCGACGCCCCTCTCATCGATCCGAATTTCATGGCAGAGGAGATCGACGTCAAAAAGATGATCGCCTGCGTGAAGATCGGTCGGGAGATCATGGAATCGAAGGCGTTCAAGCCTTACGTCTCCCATCCCTACGCCCCGCTCACGGACGTCAAGACGGACGCGCAGATCATCGAGTTCGTCCGGCAGACGGCCGAGACCGACTATCACCCCGTCGGCAGTTGCAGAATGGGCGTGGACGACCTTACTACGGTCGATCCGAGGCTCAAGGTGCGTGGCCTGGAAGGCCTGCGCGTCGTCGACTCCTCCATCATGCCGCGCCTGATCGGCGGCAACACCAATGCCGCCTCGATCATGATCGGTGCGAAGGGCAGCGACCTCATTCGCGAGGACAACGGCGAGACCACTGCGGCCGATCCGGCACGCCATGTTGTCCGCTGGCCGGCACATGGTACAGCGTGATGCAGGACAAGGCTGAGACTTCCGTCCGTGACGCCATCGTCAGGTGGGGCCGCTCGCTCTTTGAGCGCGGCCTGACCTCGGGCTCGTCAGGCAACATCTCTGTGCGCGTGGGGGACGCGATCATCGCGACCCCCACGAATTCTTGCCTCGGCTTCCTCGAGACGGACCAGCTCAGCAACCCGATGAAGGCGAGATCGACTACGCGCATGTTCTTTCCGAGATCGAGCGTCTCGATTATTGTGGATGGGTCGGCTGCGAATACCTCCCCCGCGCCGGAACAGATGCCGGACTCGGATGGATGAAGCGGTACATCGACTGTTCACAGACTTCCTGACTCCTTTCGCCGGCACACGTATAATTCCGGCATCCGCCCTGCTCGATCCAAAAAAAAGGATATGCCGCCTATGCCGACGCCTGCTGCCCCATCCCTCCACTTCCAGGGGCATGCCTATGCTGCCTTCCTGTTCGATATGGATGGGACAATGCTGGACTCCTCCGCCGTTGTCGAAAGGAACTGGCGCGCTTGGGCCGTGCGGCACGGCGTGGCTGTGGACGAACTGCTCGCATCGATCCATGGCGTGCGTGGAGAAGATGTCGTTCGCCGTTTCGGCCCCCCGGATCTCGACGTTGCTGCGGAAGCCGCATGGCTTCTTGCGGCGGACTTGGCGGATGTCGAAGGCATCGTGCCGATTGCGGGCATAGAGGCGTTGATATCTAGCCTCGATCCCGCAACCTGGGCCGTCGTCACATCCGCGTCGAGGAACCTCGCAACGTTGCGCCTTCGCGCGGAGGGACTTCCTATACCGGAAACATTGATCGCCGCCGATGATGTCGCAAAGGGCAAGCCCGATCCCGAAGGGTTCCTGAAGGCAGCTGCTATACTGGGCGTCCCCATCGACAAGTGCCTTGTCTTCGAAGATTCCCTCGCCGGCGTGGCCGCCGCCCGTGCAGCCGGCGCCCAGGTCGTGATCGTGGGCGACCTCGTACCCGCGAGTGAGGGTGCGTTCCATATCATGGACTATCGCCAACCATTCCCGCCCTCCTTAGCACGAGGCGCTACCCTATGCTGCCATCAAACGGGCCGATGGCGTCCCTCCCCGCAAAAACCGCTTCAGAACAGGGCGACCGCGACTGCAGCTTGGCCACAAGCTCATTGATGTCACCCCATCATTACGCCAGATAGTCCAGCTCTCCGCGCACCGCGTTAACCATACCGGAGCACAGTCTGTTCCGGGTGCGTTCCGATCGCTTGCCGGAACAACTTATCCGGGCTATGCCAGTGAGGTCTGCGGAAAGGGAAACATCTGCAGACACTTAGCGGCCCCCGCCGGTGCTACCAACACCGAACGAGGGCCTAACCAGAAACCTTCCTCAGAAAGGCAACCGGCTATGTCGACCCTTAACTGCTTCGCTTCCTGCGGGAAAGCATCTTCTCTCCGTCCTTCTGCCGAAACCCGCCGTTCCGCACCGCTGTCGCGTACCCGCGGCTGATCGCAACCGATCGTCAGTTCTGCGGCCGATGCGGAAATCATTTCCGCATGCGCGGACCTGCGTCCGCCGTCTGCCGCACTGGCGATCCTGATCCTCGACAGGAGAGACATCATGACCCTGAACACCGACAGCGGCGCCTCGACGCCGACCTATCCCCACGCCGCAGACCTCGCGGTCCTGCTGCCTTCCCTCGAAGCCCTCGTCGATGAGGTCGTCGCATCCGGCCTGGCGCGCGATACGCTCGGCCGTGCGCTCGATACCGGCATGACGGAGGTGACCTCCGTGCTTCGCGCCGTGCCGGCCACCGAAGGCAGATTGCTGGAGCGCGGCATCGGCCTCGTCGCCGGCCGCAATCCAGACCTTGTCGTATTGACGCAGAATCTTCGTCTGCCGGTCACGAAGGCGGCGAGCGAACTGGTCGAGATGAACGATCCGGCATTGTACCGTTCGCTCAGCCTCGACGCCGACAGCGGCGGGCGCAAAAGCTATACGCCCGATCTATTGATCTTGAACCGCCGAAGCGAGATCGCGCATCTCGTCGACGTGAAGCGAAGCCTCGGCTCCTACGAGCTCTCCCGCATCGCCGAACTGAAGCATCGCATGCTGGCGGCGGCACTCGTCGTTCCCGATCTGCTCTACAAGGAGCATCGTCGTCTTCGTGCGAAGGAAGTGCGCGTCGTGATCCTCAACGCAGCAAACCAAAAGGCAGATATCGACGGCGGTGTCTGGCCGATCTCGCACCTTGACCATCTTCTTGAAGTCAGCGGAGCAGGTGAGGCCATGGCGCGGCTGCGCGAACTCTTCCGGCGCCGGGTCGAGGAGAACTGGTCGGCGGCGCTGACCGGTCGACGGGATGCCGGCACGGCGATGAATACCGACGGCAAGGCCAGGAAAGCGCGGACGCTTCACTGCGATGACGACGATGTCTGCGGCTCGACACGGTCTCCCGTGTCGATCGGCTTCGCACGCGCGCCACGGGCCGCCAGTCCGTAGTCGCCACCGGCCACACCTTCTTCCACTGCTGAAACTGTTTTGACGCCTGGTCCACCGGACAGGCAATGAGGAGACGTCTGCCATGACGCAACCGACTTCCAACATTCTTCCCTTCCCGATCTCGCGAGGCCTGTCGGTGATGATGTTCTCGGCGCCATCCGGGGCCGTATCCGAGATCACCACCGTCGCATCCCCCGGTGAGCACGCTGTTTCCGCTGAAGACCATGCCGCACATGTCGCATCCGTCGTGGGGGCCACGATCCGCTTTGCGCGCCGCAAGGGCATTCGTCTCGATAGCCTGCCGCCGCAGCTACGGATCTGGCTGCTCGATCTCTGCAACCAGGGCGATCCGACTTGCTGTGCGGTGCGCGACTGGCTGACGGGAAACCGCCGGTTCTGCACGCCGCTGTCCGGGGAGGATGCATGATGGAGACGCTGACCGATCGCATGACGCGCTATCTCCTGAAACGCCTTCGCCGCCGCGCCGTGCTGACGCTCTATGAGCGGGCGGTTGATGCGGGATTGCTCACCTCCGCCTTTATCGGCGGCGAGGAGCGCAACGGCACGGCCTGGAAGGTGGCCGATCAGGCACGGCATATTCTGACCGGCAACCCTGTGCTGGACCGCAAGATCGTCGCACGGATGATGGGCGCGAGTGGCGCGCTTCGTCATCGTGGTAACGAACCCGTCACCTTTATCGTGCCGGACGAGGATGCTGCCGATGGAATGGTGACATTCGAGTGCCGGACGATCGGAGCACCCGACGAACAGCAGACCGGGAAACGCAGAAAAGCCCGACGCGTGAAGGCAGGAGGCGGGACTGTGGGTGCTGCACCCGGTATCGACTTTCCCTATGTCGCCGCCCTGCTGCGCGAACATCTGCCGCCGCCGAACCCGGTCCATGCGGCCGTCGCCTTTCTCGTCGCCCGTGCCGTCGGCACCAGCCTGCCGGATACCGCCGCGCTGATCGAGGCGCTACGTCCCGTGGCTCCGTTCGTCCTGCTGAAGGCGCCCGTGCCGCGTTTCGAGCTGTGCGTCGGCATGATGCTCGAGGACGGATTGCTCCTGCCGTTCCGGGCAGCCCTCGAGGACGTTCTCCGCGACAATCCGCTGTCCGGCCGCTACAGGCAGCAGCAGTCGGTGTTGAGCCGGCGCAAGCTGAAGACGCTGTCCGGCACTGCGGTCGAGGTCACGGACGACAAGGACATTCGCCAGTATCTCCGCCAGACGCTTCTCGATAAACCCGCGCCGATCTTTCTTGTCGACGAGACGCCGTTTGCCCTGACACCCGTCGTGACCGAGACCGCCGACCTCGTGCTCGAATGCACGGGGATCGACTGCGAGATGATCGCGGAGCTGCTGCATGTCTGTGCCGGCATCCCCCCGAAGCAGAGTTTTGCGGTCATGGACGATATGGCCTTCGATCCGGCGGGATTGACGCTCGATGACGTCGCCCTTGCCGTTCGTCCGGGACGGAATGCCGAGCAGACCCTGTCGATCCTGGCGATGCTTGCCGAGCGGCTCGCAAAGGAGGAGGACGAAGACCAGAAAGATGACCGAAGCGCTACAGGTCGAAAGCAGCGATCCGGCAAGGGTCGAACCGGCGAGACGCCGTCACGCAAGGATGCCAGAGCGAAGAAGCCGCAGGATATCGGCATCGAGGTGATCGAGCCTGCGGTCGTCAGCAACGTCGACGCCGATACCGGTTCGGGCGGGACGGAAGGGAAACTGTCGACAACGGACCGAGTGCTATCCGTCGAGACGCTCGCCGGCTACGGCCCGGCACGCGACTGGGCGCTCGACCTCAAGGCCGATCTGTCGGTCTGGCGGGACGGGAAACTGCGCTGGGACGAGATGAGCACGAAGCTGCTGCTGTCCGGCCCGCCCGGAACCGGCAAGACGACCTTCGCCCGTGCACTATGCAATACGCTAAAGGCGCCGCTGCTCGCCACCTCTGTCGCGCACTGGCTTGAACCCGGCTATCTCGGCGACGTGCTGAAGCGCATGTCGGGTGCCTTCACCCTCGCCAGGGATCGGGCGCCTGCCATCCTGTTCATCGATGAGATCGACAATATCGGCACACGGAAGGGAGGGGGGAGCCGGAACTACGACGACTATTGGGCGTCGCTGATCAATCGCCTGCTGGAGCTGTTGGATGGTGCTTCGCAGTCTGAAGGCATCATCGTCGTCGGCGCGACCAATCTGCCGGAGAAGATCGATCCGGCCTTGCTGCGCTCGGGACGGCTGGAAACCCATGTTCGTATCCCTATGCCGGATGCGGAAACGTTGATCAGTATCCTCGGCCATCATCTCGGGACCGATCTCGACGCGGTGCTGGCTTCCGCACCGGCGACACTGCCACCACCACCACCACGGCGTCTTCGTCCGCCGCCACCCATCAACGGGAAGCCGCCCGTGCGGCGCACGTCCGTCCCAAAGCCGCAAACAGAGAAAGGACCTCGCCATGACTGACGTTGCCGATCATTCTTCATCCTTGAACGGCCTGCGTCCGCTCGCGATGCTGGCGCTTGGCCGAACCGGAGCCGATATCGAGCGGCTGGTCCGGGACGTGCGGCGCAAGCTGCGTCGTGAAGGGCGCACGATAACGTGGGCCGATCTGGAATCCACCCTGCGCAATGGGCAAGCGGCGATGTCCGACGATCTGTACTGGCGGGCAAGTGTTCACGAGGCAGGCCATGTGCTGGCCTACATGCTGACCGGGATCGCCGAGGTGAAGGCCGCAAGCGTCGGGCTTCATGGTCTCGGCATGGTCGCGACCGTTGCGAACGGCCGCTTGCCGCAGAATGAGACGTGGCTGATGAACACCATGGCGGCACTATTGGCGGGGCGCACGGCGGAGGTGCTGGTGATCGGCGAGACGCTTGCCGGAGCCGGCGGCGCCGATGAAAGCGACCTGGCGCGGGCGACGGAGATGGCGCTTGCCGCCGAGACAAGGCTCGGCTTCTCCTGCCATCAGCCGCTTGTCTATCGCTCGCCCGGCATCACGATGAGCGATCTGGCCCTCGATCGTGAGCTTGCCGATCGTGTCAATACGCGCCTCCTGGCCGCCGAGGCCATCGCCCGCAAACTGTTGGAGGTGCATCGTGATCTCCACCACGAGATCGCCACACGTCTCAGCGTGATCGGCGTCGTCTCGGGCGACGAACTGCGCGAGATGATCGGCGACGCAGCAGCCGGGCCTTCGTAGAAGCCGCCAATGCGGAAATCATTTCCGCATCCAGCCCCTGCGACAGGCGGGTTGGCAGCGCCTGCCTGACGGCCGTTGCCAACCCGCCTGCTGTTCAGGAAAAGCGATTCCACCGCAAACGTCGTTATCGGGAGTAACGGGGGGAATACGTTGATTTTGGCGAACGCCGTTTGCAGGAATGGATAGTCCAGTCGGCAGAAACGCATCCATGATAGCGGGAACGAAGGGAGGCATTCAGGGCGGGAGAACCAGGCCAGCATGGAAAAGGGGACCATGCGATCAAGACTGATCGGAGCCGCTGTCAGGACCCAGATGCCACTTCGGCCGGAAGGGGAACAGGCCGTTGGAATACTTGTCAACGAGAGCCTCGAAGACGTCCTCGCTCTCCCTGACATCGAAACCCTGTTGCTCGAGACCTTCGACGATCTCGTCACGCATCTTGTCGAGGACCGTACGCGCATCGGGCCGTTTGCCTTGAACACCAGCGATCATCTGCCAGAGGAACATGCGGGCGATGTCGTCGCGCGACGGGCGGCGCTTCTTGCGCGCCGCGTCCCTCACTCTCTTCTGGCGGACCACCTGCTCGGCGTTGCGTTGTTTCTTCGGCTTTCGGGCCATGACTTACTCCTCATTTGCGGCAGTCGAGAGAGCCTCTCCGCCCACGCCGATCCGCTGCTATGTTGACAATCGGAAAGCCAGCCAATGCTGGTGCCGGAAGGAAGGATGTTCGCGCTGACCATCTTCGCGAAAAACAAACGCCGTTTGCAGAGGAATCGCGGTTTGCGAAACCGGAATCGACGAACAGGATATCGGAATCGCGTCAGGGTAAATTGAGATGATGTGTCCCGATTTGCCCTGATTTGCAATGAGGTGCCCGTATTTGGTACCGATGTCGGCGCACGGCATGGCAACCCGGCTCGGCTAGAACTCCACATGAGACCGCGCACATTCGGTCCCGCCGGCGACATCGCGCCGGCGGGACCGTTGCGTGTCGGCCTAGACACCGGCCAGGCTCTCCTTCATCGCACGGCGCTTCCCGGGTGCCTGCGGCTCCGCCTCCACGAGGGGCACCTCTGCATCCGAAGCGACCGGGTCGTCAGCAGCATCGCCGTCATCCTCTTCGGACGGTCCCTCCAGCGCGGGGATGTCTTCCAGCGCCAGACGGTCTTCAGGGGCGGCTTCCCCTGCCGCATCGTCCGCCGAAGTGGGAGCGGCCTCCTGGTGCATACCCGGCAGCGGGTCGCCGTGTACGACGAAGCGCAGCATGGGCAGAACCGTGCCGGTCACCCAGGTCGGGAACTCGTCCTTGCCCGGCCAGCGGGGCAAATCGCCCAGACGGCCGAACAGGGCCGGGGCGCGGCCCCAGCCGACCAGAGCCTCATCCGCCCGCGGATTGGTGGCCCGGCCGGCATCGACCCGCTCCGGGAAGATCGCCGAACGCAGGAGACTGGACGCCTTGTACGCGTCCACCTCGACCTTGTCAGCGAGCGACTTCTTGGAGACGTGCTTCCCGTTTGCCAGCAGTTCGACAACGGGTTCGACGGCCTTGAGGATACGCTTGCTCAGTTCCGTGAACTGCGTGAGTTCATCCTTCAGCTTGGCCTCCGCGGCGCGGCGCAGGCCGGCCAAGCCGCCGATCGCGGTCTTCCGTTCCGGCTGGACCTCGTCACCGTCCTTGACCAGGTTCTTCACCTGGCCGACGGTCAGGCGCTCGCCGCTCTCGACGACGGCCAGGACCGCCTCGATCTTCTCGGGCTTCGCGCTCGCCAGCACGAACAGGACCGTCGGCACGACGGCCGCCGCCTCCAGCCGCGCGCGCTGCTCCTGCAGGTGCTCGTGGATGGCGACGTAGTTGCGGCCCTGGCGCGGCGTGTAGCCGCAAACCGTGCTCGTCCAGCGGCCGAACATCTTCTCCGGAAGAACGGCCTTGGCGCGGGCGAGCTGGTGGCCCAGCTCGAAGGCCTGGCCCGTCGTGCGGCGGCCCATCGCCTTGATCGCGTCATGGACCTCGGTGAGGAGCGGTTCGTGCTCCGCCGGAATGACGACGGCGGGCGCCTTCTTCGGCTTGGGGTTTGCTTTCCTGGTCTTGCGCATCGTTTTACTCCTTTACGATTCGATGCCGGAAACATCGGGACAATGCTTCCTCCTCACGCCGCCGGAGCACGGTGGCGTCACGATGAAGCACCATGGGTGGAAGGGCCGGTCAGGACCTGCCGCGGCAGTCGATCAGGTCGGACCGTCGCGGCAGGAAGACCGGCGTCAGCGGGTCATGACGGACCGCGTCTCGGCGGCGCGCTGGTATCGGGCCGGTCGAGCGGGTAGCGGGCGACCTGATCGAAGAGGGCGGCGCCGATGTAGCGGCACAAGTGAACCGGGTCGTGCTCCTCGCGCCCGGCGGCAGCGTCCACCAGGCAAGCGGCGGCGCGGGCGACGTCACGCGGCCCGAGCGCCGCCGCGATATTGGCCGCGGTGACCGGCCGCCCGTCGCCGTTCAGGGCAAGACGGATCGAACCCGGCGTGACCTTGTCGAGGAAAACATGCGTCTCGACACGGTCGGGCAGGAAGTCCGCCGCCAGCACGACGCAGGGCAGCAGGCTGTTCAGGTGCTGGCGCCATGCCAGGATGCAGTCGATAGCGGCCTGGGTCGGTCCGATGCGATGGTCGTACATGATTGTCTCCTTCAATGCCTGTATCTGGAAAACGGTAGAACGGCGGGCCGTGGTCCCGGCCCGCGTCCGAAGCGCGATCAGTGGCGCGTCGACGAAAGACCACGAAGCAGCCATTCGGTCTGGAGAGCTTCGACGCGGTGAACGAAGGCGACGGAGGCCTTGGCGGCACGCTTCACCTCCTTCTGCGACGGCAGCGCATGATCGTTGGTGCGGCGGATCACGCGCATGATCGTGACCAGATCGCCCTCGCCCCCGAGGTCGATCGCCTGCGAGACGATGAGGCTCGAGTAGCCGGGATCGAGGAAGATGCGGTTGAAGTTCGGCCCGCCGCGCAGGACCTGCGTCACGGGCACCACCTTCGCGCAGTCCGCGAAGACGGCCAGCGCAAAGCCGTCCATGAACGGATGGGCGGGAACGAAGGTGGTGTCGAAGTTCTCCTTGAAGGATCGCACTGCCGCGATGCACTCGATCTCTTCGTTGCTCAAGGTCTGCATGTCTTTTCCTTTTCGTGTTGTGCGGCAACGATCAGAGTTGCCGTCCTGGTTGGACACGGGTTCAGAATAAACATTTCTCCGAGCAATACTGGCGCAGTTCTGCACACCATCAGGCTGAATTTAAACAATAAAATTACATTTCTGCACAAACGAAGATTTGCAGACGTGCACAGCCGTGGTTGCATGTCTGCCCCAGAGGAAGGAGTGCATATGGCACTCACCACCCGGCATTTGGATTTTCGTAACGCTGCCTGTTTCGGCTTCTTTAGCTTCCTGCGCCATAGACAGTGCTTAGCGAACGGAGGGGCAAATGACCGAGACCGCGGGACAGAGCAAAGGCGGCTTCAACTTCAGCGTCATGGCCACGCTGCCCGAATTGAAACGAAAACCCAATGGGGAAGCAGTGGCGCTGCCGCCCTATGAAGAGACGGAGGCGTATTGGCTCGATATGCGCGAACAAAAGAGAAACGAGCTCATCGCGAGGGTACGCACACGGGAACTCACCAAGGAACAAGCGGAAGCGTTGGCAATAAAGGCGCGTGTCGGTCCCCTGGCAAGCAGACTCCCGAATATCACGAAGCTGAGGGCCGATATGATCTTCTGGTCGGTCGAAATGACGGCAGCCTGGATCAAGGCGCTGAACATCAAAGCCTTTCACCGGCAATACGGTCCGTCCTATGATGGAATCCTTGTCTGGGCGAAGATTCCGGAGTTCAGACGTTCCGTTTGGGGGCCGAAACCCAAGCCCAGTGAAGCACGCTACGACCTGCTTCCCTTGGAAAAACCCCAATTCGGTGTGGGATACGTCGATTTCGACGGTGAAACCCGACAACTTCCAAACGTGGAGGAGTTCTTTCCGAAGTTGCGGACATTTCTGTCGACGGGCGAGATTTCCGCCGTGGGACAGCCAAAACACCCCCCGGCCGAAGACCCCGAAATCAGTCCTGGTTTCTGGGAGACAGCAGATTTCAACGTGACCGACGAGGACGGAGCCTGCCTCAGCATTGACGGGGCGGTCATCTACCGAAAGATCGTGTTCAACGCGCCGCAGCTCATAAAATTCTATCCGCCCAGCGTCGCGTCGCGCCTGCGCATCCGCTCCGGCCGCGTCTTTCCGTGGAGGGAGGATATCGAGCTTTCCGAGCGCTACAAGATTCGTATTGTCGACAAGCTCAGGGCCCTATTTCCAAGAGGGTTACCGGACTGGGGGCCGCAGAAAGTGCGAGATGGGCATTTGCTCGAAGCGCTTGGACCGGACCTCACCAAGCGGTGGTGGCATGAACCGGACGGCCCGGAAGGTGACAAGGAATTCAAGGAAAACGCCTTCCGCGTGGCAATGGACAGGCTGTTGAAGGAAGCCCACGAAGACGAGGTCGTGATAATCGAGAACTTCTATTGAAATGCACCATGCTTGGCCCCGGAGGGGTCCGCGGATGCTCGTCGTTTGCAGGTGGTGCCGAACAGGTAGGCACCCCAGGCATATCCTGGGCCGCCTGATGATCGAACCGCTTGACCAAAACTACCCTCGCCGATACCGCGTTGACCTTCAGCGCACTGAGCGGAATAGCTGCATCAATCGAAGTTTTGTGGGCGCGCATGCCGCGCCTTTTGGTCGATAATGTCGACGGCAGGAAAGCAGGCATGACCGACGACGAGCGGTTTATGAAAGTGCCGGCAGAACTCGCCCGTGCCGCTAAGACGTCTGCGATTCTCGATACGTGCATTTTCAAAGCAATCGCCGAATACGACCCTCGCGTTAAGCGGCTAAACAAGCCGGCTTTTAGGTCGCAAGGCGGGCGAGGAACTAGGCATTGCACGTTATCGATTTTCATGAAATTCTCCACAAAGAATCATTATTCACAGAAAAGAATCGAATTTCATGGAGCCTGGTCAGCAGAAGCCTTTCTCACAATACGTAACCGTTTTTCACGGTCGCTGGCTGCCAGAGGCCGCAATGCCCGTGGGGTATGCAGCACTGATTGACGCCTATGATCTGAATGTGCCAATGCCCATCACCCTCGCAGCAATCGGCCAGCGTCACAGAGTCTATCAAGCCGATGGATGGAACCTTTATACGCCACGCCACAAGCCGGATGCCGATCTCGAAGGACACCTTGTCTTCGCCCTACGTTATGAAGGACTTGATCTGGCCGTCCTGAAGACACTGTTCCGCACCATAGGCCCGGAACCGATCACAGCGATCGTAAAGGCCTCCCCGACAGGCGCTTACGCTCGACGGCTCTGGTTTCTCTATGAATGGCTGCTCGGTGAGCGGCTAGACCTCCCCGACGCGACCCAAGGCAGCTATGCGCTCGTTGTCGATCCGGCGCGACAGTGGGCCATCGAGCCTACGACGTCCTCGCGTCATCGGGTCAAGAACAACCTACCCGGAACGCCGGCTTTTTGCCCGATGGTTTTTCGCACGCCCGCACTCGATGATTTCGTGGCCCGTAGGCTCGGCGACGAGGCAAGGCGTCTTATCGCGGATGTGCCAGCGGATTTGCTGGCGCGCACGGCCGCTTTCCTCTTGCTGAAGGATTCGCGCTCGAGCTTCGAGATAGAAGGCGAGGACCCGCCGCAGGATCGCATCCAGCGATGGGGACACGTCATCGGCGAGGCTGGCCGCCGCCCCATCGACCGCGTGGAACTGGAGCGATTGCAGCGCATCGTCATCGGTGACGCGCGTTTCGTCCATCTCGGCCTGCGCGCCGAGGGCGGTTTTGTCGGCGAGCATGACCGCCTGAGCGGCGCACCGATCCCGGACCACATCAGCGCCCGGCATGAGGACCTGCCGGCGCTGGTCGACGGGCTGACGGCCTTCGATCGCGGGGCCGCACGACATCTTGATCCAGTGCTCGCCGCCGCCGTTCTTGCCTTCGGCTTCGTCTATATTCATCCCTTCGAGGACGGCAATGGGCGCCTGCACCGGTATCTCATCCATCATGTCCTGGCGGAACGCGGCTTCAACCCGCCCGGCCTGGTCTTTCCCGTCTCGGCCGTCATCCTCGACAGGATCGCGGACTATCGCAGGGTTCTGGAGACCTATTCCCGCCGTCTCCTGCCACATATCCAGTGGCGGCCGACAGGCCGGGGGAACGTCGAGGTGGAGAACGAGACCGCGGATTTCTACCGCTATTTCGACGCGACACCGCATGTCGAGTTTCTGTTTGAATGCGTCGCCCGCACGGTTGATGTCGACCTGCCGGCAGAGACTGCGTTCCTTAGGACATATGACAACTTCAAAGCTCAGATTCAGGCAATGATCGACATGCCGGACAGGCTGCTTGATCTGCTGTTCCGATTCCTGCGTCAAAACAACGGCAAACTGTCGAAGCGCGCCAGGGAACGAGAGTTCGCCGCTCTTACTGATGAGGAGATCGCTCATATTGAGGCGATCTACGAGGCCACGTAACCCTCCTCTCACCGACGACTTTGAGACGTAATTCAAGAACTCGGCGACCACATTCCTTAGTTGAATTCTTGATTTTCCGATAATGGCAATTTCAATCATTAAAATGCCATGAGAAAATTCAAGAACTCGCATACTTTATTGATTTTTATAATTAAAGAACTCGATTGCAACACCGGCTCAAAATCGAAAACGAACGCGGTAAAGTTGCATAATAGGAGTTGACGTCTTCGGGGCGGCCGTGTTTCTGAGTCAGACAGAAACGACGTGGAGGCCGCGTATATGAACGATGATGGACCTGACGACCTGGAACTCAGCCGGCGGATGCTCGCCGATCTTGAGGAGATGAACGCTGAATTTCACGTCGGCATTGACCAGGTCCTCACGAAGCTCCACGCAGCCGAGGACGGACTCAAGGTCGAGGCGATGGGCATGGTTCCAAGAACCTTCGGCGACGATACGCCCCTGAAGCTCAGGGACGCGATCTACCTGCCGATCCTCGGCGGCGAGGTTCTCCGCAACGGCGCCCGCACGCCCAGCCCAACGTTCAAGGTCAGTTCCCTGGAAGGGGCGATCAAGTCGGGCCATCTCGAAGGCAGGATCATCCGCGGTAAGATGACCGTCACAGTGAAAGGGCTGCGCGACTGGCTCGAACGAGGCGCCCCTTCCTTTACCTCGACACCGGATAGACCGCCACAGACACCTGCCGTACGAGAGAACCGCCGCCAGGAACGCAAGGTCGCCTCGAAAGAGAACGCGATGTCCATGCTCAACGACCTGCTCGGCAAAGCCCGCGACAAGAAGAAATAGGAGGACGATATGGCGCGACCTCGGCTTGGTGCCCGCGAGTGGTACGATGAGAAAACGGATAAATTCTTCATCCGCGACATCGGCGACGATGGGAAGCCCGTGAAGTTCTCGCTCGGCTTCGGCAAGAAGGACACTCCTGATTATCTCAGGCGTGTTGAGGCCGAGAAAGCGAAGTACATCGCGAAGAAGCACGCCGGCGGTGCTCTGAAGGTCAAGAACCAGGACACAGCCGATGTTCTCGTTTCCGACGTCGTCGCGCTATACGCCGACGTGCGGATCGCGAACTTCATCCCTGACCGGCACTACAAGAAACCCGTCGCCCGGCCGGAAGACGTCATCAAACGCCTGAAGACCATCGTCGAGTTTTTCGGCGACATGACGCTCGACGAACTCGATGAAGACAGCCGCGACGATTTCGTGAAATTCCTGCATCGCAAGGCCGTCCAGCGCGCCCGTGAGCAGCACGAGCGCTTTATGGCAAAATACCACGAGCAGAAGGCGAAGTACGATAAGGCTGCGGCAGCTCGGATCGGCACGCGCCGGGAAACGCTCGAGCCGAAGCGAAGGGCTCCCATCATGCCGGAACCCTTCGACCCCAAGAGCGTCGCGTTCAAACCGCGTGCCGCCCTGCGTTATCTCGAGGACCTGAACGCGGCGATCGCCTGCGCTCTCCGTCGCCGTCTGATCAGGGCTGACGTGCATATGCCCCTGACGGCGAAATATGACCGCCGCACGACGATTTTCTCATTTGAACAGGTCGTCCGCCTTATCTCACACGCATATTTCAAGCGCGGAATGGGCTGGATCGACGGGAAGCCGAAAAAGGGGCTATATGTCTGGCGACATCTCGCCCGCGCCATGCTTCTGCTCATCTGTACCGGGTCCCGCAAGACCCGTGTAACCCTCGCGAGTTTCAACGACGAGGGAGACCGACCGTGGATCGAGCTGGTCGAGGCCTATGATCCGGAAACCGGAAAGAACAAGTGGCGGGGCTGGTTGCATCGCCTCGGCGACGATGAAGTGGAGTACGACAACAAGCGTGCTCCCAAGGTCGAATTGAATCCGTTCGTCGTGAAATATTGCGTTCGATGGAAGCGGCAGGGAATCATCTACCCATGTCTGTATCCATATGGTTCGTCGGGAGAGGACGAGCCTGGCGAGATCGCCCAGTCGATGCGGAGGTGCTTCCGTGAGGTCCTTGGCGAGGATACCGATGCGGTCATCCATACCTTCAGGCACACGACCGCGACATGGCTTTGTCAGCAGCCGCAGCTGCCTCTCGTCTCGATTGCCGGCTGGCTCGGCATGTCGGTCGAAACCCTCGTCACCACCTACGCAAAGTACCGGGAGGAAGACCTGAAGAAGGTGACGGACGCGTTCGCCGACATGGGAGATTTCGTCGGCCGGAAGGCCAGCAAGGTCGGACAGAAGCTGACAGAAACTGACAGAAACGCGATGATCGAGATCATTCCGGATTCCTCGGAAAATCCAAAAAACGCAATAATTTCAATCTTAAGATCAGGAAGCAAAGCGGCATAGGAGGACCTGAAGCGCCCGTTCGGGACGTGGGGGTCGAGTGTTCGAATCACTCCACTCCGACCAGCGAAAATCCTTTTAGAACAAGGATTTACGGCCATCCCGAGGGCTGAGAAAAACTTCCCGATACGAAAACTGACAGACCTCTCGCCAGCCCGTTGCGGTTGTGTACCCCGCAAGTTCATGTGGCAGCCGGGGTGATCCGGGGCGACGGCGAGGGCCTCAGGTGCCAGCGCTGCGCCGCCGGCACCATCCAAGCCTCCGGCCTCGACGACACCATCCTGCAACCCGCCTGGCTGACCGGCGAAGACGAGGTGGGCTATGAGACCACCGGCCGCGACGAGCCCCTCATTGTCGGTTCCGCCGCGTCGATGAGGAAGGAGGGCGAGGCGAAGCGCTCCAGCGTCGCGCGGTCGCAAAGCTCGATGCGGCTGCCGTCCGACACCACGCCATAGTCGGCGAGCACCGCAAAGCCGCGCGACAGGTTCTCCGGCGTCATGCCGAGATAGGAGGCGAGCACCCTCTTTTCGAAAAGAAGCCTAATCGCGCCGGAACCGCCCTGGTTGTCGTCCTCGCGCAAAAGCCAGTTGGCGAGCCTCTGCGTGCCGTGCCTGAGCTTCTGCCTCTTCAGTTCCTTGACCGTGCGACGATATGCGCGGGCCAGCTCGAATACGACGGAACGCATGAAATCGGAATCCTCGACCATGAGATCGCGGATCAGCGAGGCCGGGATCATCAGGATCCTCGCAGGCGTCAGCGTCCTGGCGGATTGAAGACTGACGTCGTTGTTGAGGACGGCCGCCAGGATGAACAGGCTTGTCGGACCGAGAATTTCAATCACCGTCTCGTTTTTCATGGAGGAAGCAGACATCTCCACCAATCCTTCAAGGGTGATATAAAGGAAATCAGCCGGACTGTTTTCTTCGAGCAACACGGTCCCCGCCGGAAAAGACTGCAGGAAGCTCGGAACGATAATCTTCTCGAAGGTGCTTTGCTTGACGCCCTCGAGGATATTCAGATGCTTGAGTTTTTCGACATCATCGGATCGCATCGGTGCAGCCTTGCCTCATAGTTGATAGCATCAGTCAACAAAACAAAAAATATCAATCGAAGAGCATAAATAAGAAGACCACAGTATATATAAAAATCATCTAAGCGTCAAAAAGAGTTGTCCTTGTCTTAAAATGTATACCTCTGAAGAGGATTGACCCAGATCAACAACAAACCCCGGCACATATCTCCTAATCGCCAGGAGAATTCGATCAAATTCGAACCGGGGTAGGACTATGACTAGCGCGACAACCGCCAGTCCCCAGGGTCAGAAGACAGCCTTGGCGATGAGTACCATCGCCTTCACTGCCTGTTTCGCCGTGTGGACGATCTTTGCAATCATCGGCATCCAGATCCGCCAGGATATGGGTCTTTCCGAAACACAGTTCGGCCTTCTGGTCGGCACGCCCATCCTGACCGGTTCGCTGATCCGCGTGGTGCTGGGCATCTGGGCAGACCGCTACGGCGGCCGTGTGGTCTTCGTCTGCACGATGCTCGCCGCCGCCGTGGCGACGTTCCTGCTCACCTACGCCACGACCTATCCGCAGATGCTGCTCGCCGCGCTCGGCGTCGGCATCTCGGGCGGCTCCTTCGCCGTCGGCGTCGCCTATGTGTCGCGCTGGTATCCGGCCGAAAAGCAGGGCACCGCGCTCGGCATCTTCGGCGCGGGCAATGTCGGCGCGGCGGTTACGAAGTTCTTCGCCCCCCTCGTGCTCGTCGCCTTCGGCTGGCACACCGTCGCCGAAATCTGGGCCGCCGCCCTCGTCGTCATGGCGGTCGTCTTCTGGTTCACCACCAGGGACGATCCGGTTCTCACCGAGCGCCGCCGCTCCGGCGAGCAGCCCAAGAGCACCTGGATGGAACTGGAGCCCCTGAAGAACATCCAGGTCTGGCGCTTCTCGCTCTACTATTTCTTCGTCTTCGGCGCCTTCGTCGCCCTGGCGCTGTGGCTGCCGCAGTATCTCATCAAGGTCTACGGCGTCGACATCCGCCTCGCCGGCATCATCGCCGCCTGCTTCTCGGTTCCCGCGAGCCTCTTCCGCGCCTATGGCGGCCACCTCTCGGACGTCTACGGCGCCCGGCGCGTCATGTACTGGACCTTCCTCGTGTCGGTCGCCGCAACCTTCGTCCTTTCCTATCCGCCGACCGACTATGTCGTGCGCGGCGTCAATGGCCCGATCGCCTTCCATGCCGAGCTCGGCGTCGTCGGCTTCACCGTCACCATCTTCATCCTCGGCTTCTTCATGGCGCTCGGCAAGGCCGCCGTCTTCAAGCACATCCCGGTCTACTATCCGAAGAACGTCGGTTCCGTCGGCGGCCTCGTCGGCATGATCGGCGGCCTCGGCGGCTTCATCCTGCCGATCGTCTTCGGCCTGCTTCTCGATCTGACCGGCCTATGGACGAGCTGCTTCATGCTGCTTTTCCTGATCGCCGCCGGCTCGCTCGCCTGGATGCACCTCGCCGTCCGCCAGATGGAGCGGGAGGCCTCGCAGGAGAGCATCAAGGCGCTGCCGCCCTTCCCGGAAATGCAGGGCATGGCGACGCCCGTTCGCAAGCCTGTCAAGGAAAGCGCGGCCGTACTCACCGACTGGCGCCCGGAAGACAGGACCTTCTGGCAGGAGAAAGGCCGCAAGATCGCCAGCCGCAATCTCTGGCTGTCGATCCCGGCCCTGCTTCTGTCCTTCGCGATCTGGCAGGTCTGGTCGGTCGTCGTCGCCAAGCTGCCGCTCGTCGGCTTCACCTTCACCACCGACCAGCTCTTCTGGCTGGCGGCGCTGCCGGGCCTGTCGGGCGCGACGCTGCGCATCTTCTATTCCTTCATGGTTCCGATCCTCGGCGGACGGCTGTGGACGACGCTGACCACCTGGTCGCTGATCATCCCGGCGCTCGGCATCGGCTATGCGGTGCAGAACCCCGACACGCCCTATATCGTCCTCCTGATCCTCGCACTGCTGTGCGGCTTCGGCGGCGGCAACTTCGCCTCCTCGATGGCCAACATCTCCTTCTTCTACCCGAAGTCGGAAAAGGGCAACGCGCTCGCTCTCAATGCCGGCCTCGGCAATCTCGGCGTCTCCGTCGTGCAGTTCGTCGTGCCGCTCGTCATCACCACCGGCATCTTCGGCGGCCTCGGCGGCGATCCGGCGATGGTCCCCGCGACCGCGGCCACCGGCGAGACGCCGTTGTGGTTGCAGAATGCAGGCTTCTTCTTCATTCCCTTCATTATTATCGCCGCCTTCGCCAACTGGTTCGGCATGAACGACATCGCCTCTGCCAAGGCCTCCTTCACCGAGCAGGCGGTCATCTTCCAGCGCAAGCACAACTGGATCATGTGCTGGCTCTACACCGGCACCTTCGGCTCCTTCATCGGCTATTCCGCAGGCTTCCCGCTTCTGTCGAAGACGCTGTTTCCCGACGTCAACGCCTTGCAGTTCGCCTTCCTCGGCCCGCTGGTCGGCGCGCTGTCGCGCTCGGCCACCGGCTGGCTCGCCGACAAGTACGGCGGCGCCCGCGTCACGTTCTGGGTCTTCGTGCTGATGATGGCGGGGGTTTGCGGCGTGCTCTACTTCATCGGCATCAAGGACCAGCCGCATGCCTTCTGGGGCTTCTTCGCTTCGTTCCTGGTGCTGTTCTTCGCCGCCGGCGTCGGCAATGCCTCCACCTTCCAGATGATCCCGGCGATCATGGGCAAGGAAATGGGCAGGCTGATGCCACAGGCGACGCCGGAAGCCCGCCGGCTGCAGGCCGAGAAGGAATCGGCCGCCATCACCGGCTTCACCTCGGCGATCGCCGCCTTCGGCGCCTTCTTCATCCCGAAGGGCTACGGCTCCTCGATCACGCTGACCGGCGGGCCGGAGGCGGCTCTCTGGGCCTTCCTGATCTTCTACGTCACCTGCGTGCTGATCACCTGGGCCGTCTACGCCCGCAAGGGCGGACTGCTCCACGACATCGAGCGCGGCCGGGCTCGCCCGGCCTCCGCGAACGCCTGAACCTGGAGGATAGACCATGAGCCACCTACTCGATCGCCTGAACTTCCTCGCGCGCAAGAACGCCGGCACGTTCTCCGACGGTCACGGCGTCACGACGACGGAAAGCCGCGACTGGGAGGACGCCTACCGCAAGCGCTGGCAGCACGACAAGATCGTGCGCTCCACCCACGGCGCCAACTGCACGGGCTCCTGCTCGTGGAAGATCTACGTCAAGGGCGGGATCGTCACCTGGGAGACGCAGCAGACCGACTATCCGCGCACGCGGCCGGACCTGCCCAATCACGAGCCGCGCGGCTGTTCGCGCGGCGCGAGCTATAGCTGGTACATGTATTCGGCCAACCGCGTGAAATATCCGCTGGTCCGCTCGCGCCTCCTCAAGCTGTGGCGCAGGGAGCGGACCGTCAAGACGCCGATCGGCGCCTGGGCGGCAATCCAGGAGAGCCCCGAGAAGCGGGCGGAATACGTCAGGATGCGCGGTCTCGGCGGCTTCGTGCGCGCCACCTGGGACGAGGTCAACGAGATCATCGCGGCGGCCAACGCCTATACGGTGAAGACCTGGGGGCCGGACCGCGTCATCGGTTTCTCGCCGATCCCGGCCATGTCGATGGTTTCCTACGCCGCGGGCTCGCGCTACCTGTCGCTGCTCGGCGGCGTCTGCATGTCGTTCTACGACTGGTACTGCGACCTGCCGCCCGCCTCGCCGATGACCTGGGGCGAGCAGACCGACGTGCCGGAATCGGCCGACTGGTACAATTCCGGCTTCCTCATCCTCTGGGGCTCGAACGTGCCGCAGACTCGCACCCCCGACGCGCATTTCTACACCGAGGTGCGCTACAAAGGGGCCAAGTCCGTCGTCGTCTCGCCGGACTATTCGGAAGCCGCCAAATTCTCCGACCTCTGGCTGCATCCCAAGCAAGGGACGGACGCGGCTCTCGCCATGGCGCTCGGCCACGTCATCCTGCGCGAGTTCCACATCGACCGCCAGGCCGAGTATTTCGAGGACTACTGTCGCCGCTACACCGACATGCCGATGCTGGTGAAGCTTGCCCGAAAGGACGGCTATCTCGTCCCCGATCGCTTCGTGCGCGCCTCCGACTTCGTCGGCGGCCTCGACGAGGCGAACAACCCGGAATGGAAGACCGTGGCGGTCGACGCCGAGACCGGCCAGTTCATCTCGCCGAACGGCTCCATCGGCTATCGCTGGGGCGAACAGGGCAAGTGGAACCTCGAGGCCAAGGACGGCAAGGGCAACGAGGTCGAGCTTGCCATGAGCTTCATCCTCGAGGGCGAGCACGACGCGATCACCGATGTCGGCTTCCCCTATTTCGGCAACCGCGAGCACGACTACTTCGAGGGCACCGAGCATGACAGCGTGCTGGTGCGCAAGGTGCCGGCCCGCAAGATCAGGCTTGCCGACGGCGAGACCCTGGTGGCGACCGTCTTCGATCTCTTCGTCGCCAACTACGGCGTCGACCGCGGCCTCGGCGATCCGAACTCGGCGAAATCCTACGAGGAGAACCTTCCCTATACGCCCGCCTGGGCCGAGCGCATCACCGGCGTCCCGCGCGACCAGATCGTCGCGGTCGCCCGTGAATTCGCCAGCAATGCCGAAAAGACCGAAGGCCGCTCGATGGTCATCCTCGGCGCCGGTCTGAACCACTGGTACCACATGGACATGAACTACCGCGGCATCATCAACATGCTGGTGATGTGCGGCTGCATCGGCCAGTCGGGCGGCGGCTGGAGCCATTATGTCGGCCAGGAAAAGCTCCGGCCGCAGACCGGCTGGACGGCGCTTGCCTTCGCGCTCGACTGGAGCCGCCCTCCCCGCCACATGAACTCGACCTCGTTCTTCTACGCCCATACCGACCAGTGGCGCTACGAGACGCTGAAGGTCGAGGAGATCCTGTCGCCGACGGCGCCGGACGGCCCGTGGGACGCGGCGCTGATCGACTACAACATCCGCGCCGAGCGCATGGGCTGGCTGCCTTCCGCCCCGCAACTCAAGGCCAATCCGCTCTCGGTCTCGAAGGACGCCGCCGCCTCCGGCAAGGCGGCGAAGGACTACGTCGCCGAGCAGCTGAAGGCCGGCACGCTGTCGATGTCCTGCGAGGATCCCGACGATCCGTCGAACTGGCCTCGCAACCTCTTCGTCTGGCGCTCGAACCTGCTCGGCTCGTCGGGCAAGGGCCATGAATACTTCCTGAAGCACCTGCTCGGCACCAAGCACGGCGTGCTCGGCAAGGACCTCGGCGAGGAGGGCCGGCAGGCGGCGAAGGAAGCGGTCTGGCACGACGAGGCGCCGGAGGGAAAGCTCGACCTCCTCGTCACCCTCGACTTCCGCATGTCGACGACCTGCGTCTATTCCGACATCGTGCTGCCGACGGCGACCTGGTACGAGAAGAACGACCTCAACACCTCCGACATGCATCCCTTCATCCATCCGTTGTCGAGCGCCGCCGACCCGGCCTGGGACGCACGGAGCGACTGGGAGATCTTCAAGGGCATCGCCCGCAAGTTCTCCGAGATCGCCCCGGAGGTTCTCGGCGTCGAGAAGGACGTCGTGCTGGTGCCGACGCTGCACGACACGGCCGGCGAGCTTGCCCAGCCGTTCGACGTCAAGGACTGGAAGAAGGGCGAGATCGACCCGATCCCCGGCAAAACCATGCCGACGGTCGCCGTCGTCGAGCGCGACTATCCGAACCTCTACAGGAAGTTCACCTCCGTCGGCACCCTGCTCGACACGCTCGGCAACGGCGGCAAGGGCATTTCCTGGAATACCGGGCACGAGGTCGACCTGCTCGCCCGGCTGAACGGCGTGGTGGAGGAGGAAGGCGTCGCCAAGGGCCGTCCGAAGATCGAAAGCGACATCGACGCGACCGAGGTCATCCTGTCGCTCGCGCCGGAGACCAACGGCGAGGTCGCGGTGAAGGCCTGGGAGGCGCTGTCGAAATATACCGGCCGCGACCACACCCATCTCGCCATCCCCAAGGAGGACGAGAAGATCCGCTTCCGCGACGTGGTCGCCCAGCCGCGCAAGATCATCTCCTCGCCGACCTGGTCGGGCCTGGAATCGGAGAAGGTCTGCTACAATGCCGGCTATACCAACGTCCACGAACTGATCCCGTGGCGCACCCTCACCGGCCGCCAGCAGCTCTACCAGGATCACCTGTGGATGCGCGCCTTCGGCGAGGGCTTCTGCGTCTACCGGCCGCCGATCGACACCAAGACCGTCAACCCGGCGATCAGGGCGAGGAGCGACGGCAAGCCGCATCTGGTGCTGAACTTCATCACGCCGCACCAGAAATGGGGCATCCATTCGACCTACAGCGACAACCTGATGATGCTGACGCTCAACCGCGGCGGCCCGGTCGTGTGGATTTCCGAGCCGGACGCCAAGCGCGCGGGCATTGCCGACAACGACTGGGTCGAGGTCTACAACGCCAATGGCGCCATCGTCGCCCGCGCCGTCGTCTCGCAGCGCATGAAGGACGGCACGATCTACATGTACCACGCCCAGGAGAAGATCGTGAACACGCCCGGCTCGCCGACCACCGGCCAGCGCGGCGGCATCCACAATTCCGTGACCCGCATCATCACGAAGCCGACGCACATGATCGGCGGCTACGCCCAGCAGGCCTACGGCTTCAACTACTACGGCACGGTCGGCTCCAACCGCGACGAGTTCGTCGTGGTGCGCAAGCTCGATACGGTGGACTGGCTGGAGGGCCCGCCCGCCGAAGGCGTCACTCACAACAAGGAGGCGGCAGAATGAAAATCCGCGCGCAAATCGGCATGGTCCTCAATCTCGACAAGTGCATCGGGTGCCATACCTGCTCCGTCACCTGCAAGAACGTCTGGACCAATCGCGAAGGCGTCGAATACGCCTGGTTCAACAATGTCGAGACCAAGCCCGGCGTCGGCTTTCCCAAGGATTGGGAGAACCAGAAGAAATGGAACGGCGGCTGGGTCCGCAAGCCGAACGGCAAGATCGAGCCGAAGATGGGTGCGAAATGGCGCATCCTCGCCAAGATCTTCGCCAATCCGGACCTGCCGGAGATCGACGACTACTACGAGCCCTTCGATTTCGACTACGGCCACCTGCAGACGGCCGGCGAAAGCCGCGCCACGCCGACCGCCCGTCCACGCTCGATGATCACCGGCGAGCGGATGGAGAAGATCGAATGGGGGCCGAACTGGGAGGAGATCCTCGGCGGGGAATTCGAGAAGCGCTCGAAGGACTATAATTTCGAGGGGGTGCAGAAGGAGATCTACGGCCAGTTCGAGAACACCTTCATGATGTACCTGCCGAGGCTGTGCGAGCACTGTCTCAACCCGACCTGCGCGGCGGCCTGTCCTTCGGGGGCGATCTACAAGCGCGAGGACGACGGCATCGTGCTGATCGACCAGGAGAAATGCCGCGGCTGGCGCATGTGCGTCTCCGGCTGCCCCTACAAGAAGATCTACTACAACTGGAACTCGGGCAAATCGGAAAAGTGCATCTTCTGCTATCCGCGCATCGAGGCCGGCCATCCGACCGTCTGCTCGGAGACCTGCGTCGGCCGCATCCGCTATCTCGGCGTCATCCTCTACGATGCCGACCGAATCTCGCAGGCGGCCTCCACGGCGAACGAACAGGACCTCTACGAAGAGCAGCTGAAGATCTTCCTTAACCCGAACGACCCGACGGTGATCGCCCAGGCCCGCAAGGACGGCGTTCCTGACGCCTGGCTGGAGGCCGCCAAACGCTCGCCGGTCTACAAGATGGCGATGGACTGGAAGATCGCCTTCCCGCTCCACCCGGAATACCGCACGCTGCCGATGGTCTGGTACATTCCGCCGCTCTCGCCGCTGCAGTCGGCGGCCCAGGCCGGCAAGCTCGGCATGGACGGGCCGCTGCCGGACGTCCGCTCGCTGCGCATTCCGGTGCGCTACCTCGCCAATCTCCTCACCGCCGGCAAGGAGGCCCCTGTCGTCTCGGCGCTCGAACGCATGCTCGCCATGCGCGCCTATATGCGCGCCAAGACGATCGACGGCGTGATCGACCCGTCGATCGCCGCGAAGGTCGGCATGAGCGGCCAGATGATCGAGGAGATGTACCACATCATGGCAATCGCCAACTACGAAGACCGGTTCGTCATTCCGACGACGCACCGCGAGGTGAGCGAGGATGCCTACGACGTGCGCGGCTCCTGCGGCTTCTCCTTCGGCAACGGCTGCTCCGGCGGCACGTCGGAGAGTGACCTGTTCGGCGCCAAGCGCCGCAAGGTCGTCAACACCCCGACCGACATCTTCAAGGAGCTCGTCTGATGCACACCGCCCTCAAGATCCTGTCGCTCCTGCTCAGCTATCCGGGCGAGGAGCTCATCAACGGCGCCGGCGAGCTGAAGGCGGCGCTTCAGGCGGACGACACGGTCGGCGCGGACGTCGGGCGGCATCTCGTCCGCCTGATCGACGATCTCGCCGGCCAGGACCTCTACGAGGCTCAGGAGCGCTACGTCCATCTGTTCGACCGCAGCCGCTCGCTGTCGCTGCACCTGTTCGAGCATGTGCACGGCGAAAGCCGCGACCGCGGCCAGGCCATGGTCGACCTGATGGCGATGTACGAGGAAAACGGCTTCGTCATCGACAGCAAGGAACTGCCGGACTACCTGCCGCTCTTCCTCGAATTCCTCTCGACGCGCAGCGCCGAGGAGATCGACGACCTCCTGTCCCAGACCGGGCACATCACAGCGGCGATCGGCGAGCGGCTGAGGAAGCGCGAGTCGGTCTATGCCTTCGCCTTCGCCGCGTTGCGGCTCCTGTCGAAGGCAAAGCCGGACGAAAAGCGCGTGAACGCGCTTCTGGAAGGCGCCGAGGACAATCCCGACGACCTTGCCGCGCTCGACCGCATCTGGTGGGACGAGGCCGTCACCTTCGGCGGCAATGCCGGCGAGAACGCCTGCGGCCCGGACAGGCTGCGCACGCAGATGAGGGCGGCGGCGCGCAAGCCGAGCGAGCCCGCAAACACCATACCGGTCTAGGAGGCGGAACATGTCTGGCTATCTCAACTCGCTCGTGTTCGGAATCTATCCCTATGTGGCGCTGGCCGTCCTGGTCCTCGGCTCGATCATCCGCTACGATCGCGAGCCCTATACCTGGCGTTCCGGATCGAGCCAGCTCCTGCGCCGCAAGCAGCTCATCTGGGGCTCGGTGCTCTTCCATGTCGGCGTTCTCGTCATCTTCGCCGGCCATCTGGTCGGGCTCCTGACGCCGATCCGGGTTTTCGACGCGCTCGGCGTCAGCCATGGCGCCAAGCAGTTGCTCGCGATCATCGCCGGCGGCATCGCCGGCCTCATGGCGATCGCCGGCGCGACGCTCCTCGTCCACCGCCGCCTGTTCGACGCGCGCGTGCGCGCCGCCTCGAGCACTACGGATACGCTGATCATCATCCTGCTGTGGATCCAGCTCTTCCTCGGCCTCTCGACCATCCCCACGTCGCTTTCCCATCTCGACGGCCACGAGATGGTGAAGTTCATGAACTGGGCGCAGGGCATCTTCACCTTCAACTCCGAGGCGGCCTCCTACGTCGCCGATACGGCGGCGGTGTTCAAGCTGCACCTGTTCCTCGGCCTCACCATCCTCCTCCTCTTCCCGTTCACGCGGCTCGTGCACATGCTGAGCGTGCCGGTGCGCTATATGTGGCGTCCGGGCTATCAGGTCGTGCGCCAGCGCCGCCGCCGCGCGGCCGGCAGCCGGATTGCGGCGGAGTAAGGCCATGGTCACGCTTTTCGACAAGACGCAGAACGCAAGCGCCGCCGGGAACGGCGGGCCGCAGGACAGCTATTCCGGCTACCGCGAACCGGATACGAAGGTGCCGCCGAGGGCGCGGCCCGTCCTCGGCGCCATCTCGGTCAACGGCGTCGCCATCGCCGAAAGCGACATCCTCGCCGAGGCGCAGAACCATCCGGCCGACAATCCCGGCGCGGCCCTTGCCGCCGCAGCAAGAGCGCTGGTGGTCCGTCAGCTGCTCCTGCAAAGGGCCCGCGAACTCGACCTCCTCGCCGCGCCGCAGGCCGACGGGGACGGGCGCCTGGAAACCGCAGAGGACGCCGCCATCCGCCTCGTGATCGAGCGCGAGGTCTCCGCCCCCTCGGCAAGCGAGGAGGAATGCCGCCGCTTCTACGACAACAATCGCGAGAAATTCCGCAGCGCGCCGATCTTCGAGGCGAGCCATATCCTGCTACCCGCCGACCCGACCGACGAGGGCGCGCGCGCTTCCCGCCGCATCGAGGCGGAACGGCTCGCCGCCGTCATCGCCGGGCATCCAGGTGAGTTCGCGACCATGGCGCGCACCCATTCGGCCTGCCCGTCTGCCGCAAGCGGCGGCAATCTCGGGCAACTGACCCGCGGCAGCACGGTCGCCGCGTTCGAGCAGGCCCTGCAGCGCATGGAGGAAGGCGAGATCACCCGGGCCCCGGTCGAAACCCGCTTCGGCTTCCACATCATCCGCCTCGACCGGCGGATCGACGGCGAGCAATTGCCCTTCGATCTCGTCTGCCGGCGCATTGCCGGCTGGCTCGAAGCCTCCGCCTGGTCGAAGGCCGTGTCGCAGTTCATCGCCGTCCTTGCCACGGACGCCACGATCACCGGCATCGACGTGACGGGCGCCGACGGCCCGCTGCGACAGTGAGCGCGGGAACGGCACCGCCACCGGCCGCCATTGAGGCGGGTCCGCTGGGCGGCGCAAAAGCGCGCCGGGGACCCGGATTGTTCCTGGATCGGCTGCTCCGACAGCTGCGAAGCGGCGGGCCGGACGGAAAGGTTCACCATGCCTGAGCAGACAAAAGACCGATTTCAAAGAAGCGCCCCATGACCGACATCATATTTCCCCTTCAAGCCGCCCTTCTCGTCGGGAGGGACCGCGCAGTGGACGATATCCTCGACGCCGTTGCCCGAACGATGCGCAGCGAGGGCCGGAACGCCATCGGCTTCCTGCAGCGGCAAAACATGCAGGAAGGCGAGTGTTGCGGCCAGATCGAGCTGGAGGATATCGCCACCGGCACCCGCCACGTCATCTCGCAGGCGCTCGGCTCCGGCGCGCGCGGCTGCCGGCTCGACCCGCAGGCACTGGCCGGTATCGCCGGCCCGCTGCTGACCCGTGTCGAGGCCGGACCGGATCTCCTGATCCTCAACCGCTTCGGCAAGGGCGAAGCGGAAGGCGGCGGCTTTCGCGCCGTGATCGAGGCGGCGTGCATGCGCGGCATTCCGACGCTGACGGCGGTGCGGGAGGACTATGTCGAGGCCTGGCGCGCATTTTCCGGCGACCTCGGAGTCCTCATCGCCCCCGACCGCGGCGCGGCGATCGGCTGGGCGCGCCGGGCGATTTCCGGTTCTCCAGAAATCGATATCCTCGCGATCGAGGAAGGCGGCGACCAGATCATCCTTCGAGCCGAAATGGCGGTAGAGACTGGTCTTTGCGACACTCGATCTCTCCACGACGAGATCGACGCCGACGGGGTGTAAAAGCACCGGCGGCGATTTTCGATGCCGGGAGCTTCCGGCAGGCCTTCACCTCTCGGTCGAAACCCCGGAATTCGAATCCAGAGAGGCCGCCGCCGATCCCGGCTTTCCGTCTTATCGATCATTCCTGTGCGGCACCCGCAGCGCGTTGATAAGTGCAGCAAGCGCTGCGGGCTGATGGCGCCGGCTGGGATAGTACATGGAGAAACCGGGAATGGGGGGTGTCCAGTCTTCCAGCACGCGCAGAAGGCGCCCCTTCGCAATATGTTCCGCGACCTGTTCTTCATAGGCGACCCCTATCCCGACCCCGGAAAGGGCCGCCTGGATCGCGAGGTGCGTTTCGTCGATGATCAGGGGACCGTCCGGGGCTATCGTTACGGACTTTCCTTCCTTCTCGAACTCCCAGCGGTATGGCCCTCCTGTATGCCTGAGGGTGATGCACCGATGGTCATGGAGATCCCTCGGAGCCTGCGGAACGGACCTTGAAGCAAAGTAGGCGGGCGATCCGACGACGGCCAACCGCAACTCAGGCGTGACGCGGACGGCGATCATATCCTTCTGGATATACTCGCCCAGCTGGATTCCTGCGTCGAACTCGCCAGCCACGAGGTCGGCGGGCCCCGTGCCGGTGACGACGTCCAGCACGACCTTCGGGTAGGCCTCCGCGAATGCCGCGAGCCGCGGGAGCAGCACCATCGCCGCAGCCGAACGGGACATGAAAATCCGAAGCCGTCCCGCCGGTTCGTGGCGATCGCTTCGTGCCCGGTTGACGGCGAGATCGATTTGCTCGAGCGCAGGCGCCAGGTCCCGCAGGAGCGCCGCGCCGGCAGCCGTCGGCGCGACACTTTTCGTCGTCCGGGCAAGCAGCTGCAATCCGAGTCTCTGTTCAAGCCGCCGGATCGTATGGCTCAGCGCGGATTGCGACACACCCAGCTTCGCGGCGGCCCGCGTAAAACTTCGCTCCGCGGCTACCTTCGCGAACATGGCCAGTTCGTTCAGTTCATTTGTCATCATTCATGACTATCAGTCATGAAGCTGATAAATGCAACGCGCCTACTATCATGATCCGCTATCCCATATGTTGAGCCAACGAGCGCGGGGCAATTCCGGCAAGTGCCGATCCCGCTCGGGAAAATACCGATCGACAGGAGATGACATGCCGACCTTGCAGGAAAAAGACGTACACGCGCTGCGCTCGCTGGCTCAGACGTACTTTGACGCAGCTTATGAGATGGATGCAGAGAAATTTTCCTCCATCTTGCATCCGTCGAGTTCCGTGACGAAGATCGCCGAGCATGGCGACGTGGTTGTGACGCCGATCGCGACGTGGCTGGAAGCGGTGCGCGGCCTCACGGCTCCGAAGGCGCAGAATTTCGAGCGCGAGGACCAGCTCCTCTCGATAGACGTTGAAGGCGATCTCGCGCTGATCAGGCTGAAGCTTCGTGTGCCGCCCCGGTCCTTCACGGATCTTCTCTCATGCCTGAAGGTCGATGGAGGCTGGAAGGTCGTCCAGAAGGTCATGACCTCGAATGCTTGAGCGCATTTGACAAGCCAAGGCCGGGCCGCCCCGGCGGCCCGGCGGGTGTATCGGGAGCAGCGGGCGATGAAGCGGCGACCTGCCCGCGGCGTCTCGAAATGCAAGTATTACGGTATCCGATGATTTCGACATCGCACAGTTCCGACGTCCTGGAGTGCAGATCGGGAAATTTCCGCGTCTGGTCGCTCTGCGACGGCTATCTCGACATGCCGGCAGGGCTTTTGCGGGACCTGGAGAATAGTCCCGTACCAAGCGCTGCCGCAGCAGCAAGGTTTCGCCTGTCCGTCAACTGCTTTGCGCTGGAGGGGCCGGCGGTCGATGGCGTTCTGATCGACTGCGGAGGAGGAAGCTGGGCGCCCACACTGGGTCGACTGGCGCAATCCCTGAAGGCGGCGGGGCTCAGTCCTTCGGCGATCAGGGTCCTGGCGCTTACACACGCGCACCAGGACCACACCCACGGCCTGTTGACACCCGACGGACAAGCCGCACTACCAAACCTGTCCGCGATCATGCTTCCCGCGGAAGCGGTCGAAAGCTTCCGCTCCGAACGGCGGCTTGCACCGTTTCATCATCTTGTCAGGCCTTTGCAAAACGGGGACCGGCTGGCGAAGCACCTAAAAACGGTGGCGTTGCCGGGTCATGCGAATGGACATTGCGGCTACGCGCTAGATACGGAAGAAGATCTGTTCTTGTTTTTTGGGGACATCGTTCACGTACCCGCCTTGCAGTTCGCCAACCCGACGCTGAGCTGGGGCTATGACGAGAACCAGGCAACGGCGCGTGCGACCCGCTTCGGAGTTTTCGATGAGGCCGCCCGTAACGGCACATGGATCGCCGGCGCGCACCTGGACCGGCCGGGGATCGGCCGCGTGATATCCAGGGGCGAAGGGTTTCACTTTGAACCGGCAGGCGGATGATTGCGCGCAACGCCTGCCGATCGTCCCGGGCCGGCCCCGACAAATCGGCGAGCTCGGCCAGCCCTTTCGAGGAGAAGCCGGGTTATACCCGGTTGCCGACGCCGCGAGGCCTTGCCATCGACACACATCCGGGAAAAACCGGGGACAGGCCCTGTAGCAAGACCGGCGGCCCGACTGCCGGACCCGGCCATGAGGTCAAAGGCCGTGCGGCTTGCAGCACAGGGCCTGTCTTATTGAGCTTACTTTTGTAGATCCGTCCAAATCCGCGTGTAAATCTTCATGACTTCCGGCGAGCAGGTTTCGATGGGGAAGCCGGCCTTTGCCAGTTCCGGCGGGATGTTGACTTCCGGCGCGGTCTTCATGTCTTCCGGCATGTACTTGTCGGAGCCGACGATGCCGTTGCCGTAGCGGGCATAGGCGGAGATCATCGCGGCGTTTTCCGGGTCCATGATGAAGTTCAGGAAGAGCTTGGCGTTGTCGACATTCGCGGCATCGGCGAGAATGGCGGCATTGTCCATGAAGATGGGGAAGCCTTCCTGCGGGAAGCCGAATTCGAGCTGCGGGTTGATCAGGCGGCTGCGGAAGGAAGAGCCGTTCCAGTTCATACCGGCGGCAATATCGCCCTGGGCGAGCTGCTCGACCGTACCGTAGTCCATCGACACCCAGTTCGGCTTGGCGGCCACGAGC
>Ga0182738_1000670_pt1 | contig 45554 bp, 38 predicted proteins | sample eDN5th30CBELigMG_FD_128876 | JGI IMG/M metagenome (GOLD analysis project Ga0182738, IMG submission 128876) | Enriched Miracle-Growth compost microbial communities from Emeryville, California, USA - eDNA 5th pass 30_C BE-Lig MG (version 2)... ... | reverse complement strand
GTGTGGTTGGCGTACGTGCCGTTGGCGAGGAGCAGGCAGTCCATCCCGCGCTCACGGAAGACGCTGGCGTCCGAACCTCCGCCGGTGGTGATCCGCTCCGGCTCGAAACCGTTGGCCTTCAGCGCAGCCTCGGCGAACCCGAGTGCCCGGGAGTCGTCGGGAACCCGGTAGCCGGTGAAGTGCTTCTCGGTGGCGACGTCCACCTCGACCCCGCTTTCGGACCCCGCCCAGACCATGGCGTCGGTCATCGCCGCGATCACCTCGGTCACCCGGGCAGGATCGATCGAGCGGGCCTCGCCGACCACCCGGCAGAACCCGGGGATCACGTTGCCGGAGCTGCCGCCGCCGATCACGCCGATGTTGGCGGTCGTCTCCGGGTCGAGGCGCCCCAGTTCCATCTCCGCGATCGCCCGGGCCGCCGCCGCGATCGCCGAACGTCCCGATTCGGGAATCAGCCCGGCATGCGCTTCGGCTCCCTTGAACTCGCCGTTGATCCCGATATGGGTCGGGGCCGCCACGATCACCTCACCGATGTCGGTCGCGTGATCGAGCACGAACCCAGTTTCCGAGCGAAGCCGCGAATGGTCGAATGCCTTCGCCCCGAGAAGGCCCTGCTCCTCGGCCACGGTGAAAAGCAGCTCCAAGCCGACCAGTGGGGGATCCTTGACGGCCCGTGCGGCCATCTCGATCAAAACCGCGACTGCGGCCTTGTTGTCGGCGCCGAGGATGGTGTTCCCCGCCGACCGGTACACACCCTGCTCGTCGAGCACCACCTCGATCGGCCCCTCGTGTGGCACCGTGTCGATGTGGGCGCAGAACATCAGGTACCCGGGGTCCGCGCCGTCCTGTCGGGCTCGGCCCGGGATCCGCGTAAGCAGGTTGCCTGCCCCCGCTCCGGCAGGTCCGGCCGCGTCGTCCTCGGAGACTTCCAGGCCCAGCGCTTCGAGTTCGCCCCGGACTAGGTCAGCGACCGCGCGTTCCTCCCCAGTCGGGCTGGCTGTTTCGCAAAGGCGAACGAAGCGGCTCATCCGAGCCGCATCATCTCACGGCCCGATGCGATCCGCTCTGACCGGCCCCTGTCAGAGCCGGCCGGTCCACTAACCGTTTCCGTCGACCGGCGAGTTCGCCTGCTCACCGGACGCAGAGCGAACGGCATCTTGATCCTTACGACCTGAGAGGTAGAACAGGACGATCAGGATCGCCGGGTTGAGCATGTCGAGCCAGAGCACCATGCCACTGTTATCGGCGGCATGATTGTCGTGCTCCTTGAGTTGGTAGATGTGGCCGATCGCATCACCCCAGAAAAGGATCACCGCGAAGATGACCGCGGCCAGCCAGAACTTGCGGTCCCGAATCCAGAAGCAGAGCAGGCCGATCACGCCGATCGCCAGGTCGCCCATCGCGTTCTCGTACTGGAACGCGTACGTACCGGTCTTGTTCCAGGGCACGAAACCGATGTTCTCGGCGGTTTCCTTGCCGTCGAAAATGTGGAATGCCGCGCCGAAGATCGAGGCGATGCCGATCGCGATCCCGAGCCAGAACATCAACAGCACGGTTGTCACCGCGACCGATCCGCGCTGGTCTTTGTGGCGAAGGAGATAGATCCCGGCCCCGATCAGCGCGATGACGATCCAAAACAGAAATGGCATGAGCTCAGGCCTCCTGGGTCTCGACTGTCACTGAGGAATCCCCCGATTCACCGTCATCCCCGCTCGCGGCGGGTCTTTCTGCCGCCGCCTTGGCGGCCGCCTTCATGAACTCCCGGAACAGCGGCTCGGGCCGGTTCGGACGCGAGTTGAATTCGGGATGGAACTGCGAAGCGACGTAGAAGGGATGGTCGGCGAGCTCGACCACCTCGACCAGCCGCTCGTCGGGCGAGGTGCCCGAGCAGATCAGGCCTTGGTCCTCGAGCTTGGCCCGCAGCAGGTTGTTGACCTCGTATCGATGCCGGTGCCGTTTGTAGATCACCGCTTCGCCGAAGATGTCCATCGCCCGGGTGCCGTCGTGGAGCTTGACCGGGTCGGCGCCGAGTCGCATCGTGCCGCCCATGTCGGACACCTCCTTCTGTTCCGGCAGCAGGTCGACCACCGGGAACGGCGTTTCCGGATCGAACTCGGCGGAGTTCGCTCCGTCCATCCCGGCGATGTGACGAGCGAACTCGATCACCGCGATCTGCATGCCGAGGCAGATGCCGAGATAGGGAATCCCGTTTTCACGGGCGTATCTCGCTGCCTCGACCTTTCCTTCCACCCCGCGCTCCCCGAATCCACCGGGGATCAGGATCCCGTCGGCACCCTCCAGGCGTGAAATATCAAAGTCTTCGGAATCGACCAGATCGATGTCGACGTCGACGCCGTTGTGGATCCCGCCGTGCTCCAGGGCCTCGATCACCGACTTGTAGGAGTCGGCCAGCTGGATGTACTTGCCGACCAGGGCGATCTTCACGGTTCCCTCGGTGTTCTCGGCCAAGCGCAACATGGCCTCCCACTCGGTCAGGTCGGGTGGCGGAGCGTCTTCCATGTGGAAATGCTCGAGGATGAAATCGTCAAGGCCCTCAGCCCGGTACATCAGGGGGATCTTGTAGACGTTGTCCACGTCCTGCCCCGAGATCACCGAATCGGTCGGCAATGAGGCGAACTGGGCGATCTTCTTGCGGATGTCGCGGTCGAGCCCGGAGACCGACCGGCAGATCAACGCGTCGGGCTGGATACCGATCCGGCGCAGTTCGTTGACCGAGTGCTGGGTCGGCTTGGTCTTCATCTCGCCGGCGTGGACGATGTAGGGGACCAGGGTGAGATGGATGAACATCGCCCGGCGCGGGCCGAGGTCGGTGTAAAGCTGGCGGATCGCCTCGAGGAAGGCGAGCGACTCGATGTCGCCCACGGTGCCGCCGATCTCGGTGATCACGAAATCGACCTGCTTGGTCTCGGCGACGATCAAGATCCGATTCTTGATCTCGTCGGTGATATGCGGGATCACCTGGACGGTCCCGCCGAGGTAGTCGCCGCGACGCTCCCGCTTGATCACCGAGTTGTAGACCGCCCCCGCGGTCACGTTCGAGGCCCGCGAGGTGTTCTCGTCGGTGAAGCGCTCGTAATGACCAAGGTCGAGGTCGGTCTCGGCGCCGTCCTCGGTCACGAAGACCTCGCCGTGCTGGAACGGGCTCATCGTGCCCGGGTCGACGTTCAGATACGGATCGAACTTCTGGATCTGGACCCGAAAGCCACGTGAGACGAGGAGACGCCCGATCGAGGCTGAGGCGATGCCTTTGCCGAGAGCCGAAAGCACTCCGCCGGTGACGAAGATGAATCGGGTTTCTCCTTGATACTGGTCGCTCACTTGACTCTCCCGAGGGAGTCTATAAATCGCAGCGGCGGTAGCTTGTCGATTGCCTTCGAAATCGACCGGAACTCTCCGTAAATCGTGAGAAGAATCACCACGGCGAGGGCGATCAGCCGGCCGGTTTCGTCCAGGCCGGTGAGCAGGACAACCCCGGCCAGGGCCCCGGCCAGGTTCGAACCGGTGTCGCCGAGCATCGCCCGGTCACGCAGCGTGAACCAGGCGCCGACCAGAAACGGGCCGAGGAAGATCCCGGCCAGTTCGACCGGGAACAGCGTCCAGCCCCCGAGGCAGAGCGCGAGAACGACAAGGAAAAGGGCTTTCTCGACCCGGCCGCCTCGCAGGTCGAGCAGGTTGAAGAGGTTCGTGGTGAGGATCAACAGCGCGACATCGGCGATGTAGGAAGGCCACTCGTTGCCGGTGCCGGTGACCACATAGGCGGCAAGGGCGAGCGCCCCGATCGCCTTGACCGCCCCGGTCGATAGCTCGCCGCTGACCACTGCCCGGGCGTGGCCCCGCCAGCCGCGGGGGGTCCCTTCGGCGTGGCCGAGCCCGAGCGAATCGTCGAGCAGTCCGAGGAAGGCGACCCCGACGAAGTAGATGATCCACCGTCGCAGGTCGGGTTCGAGCAAATCAAGCCCGGCCCGCTCGTTCAGGACCGCGAGTGGCGCGAGTGCGACCAGCGAGGTGGTGGCCAGGATCGCGCCCAGCGGAAAGGCAAGTTCTTCGTTCCGGTAGTTGACCCGGGTGAGGCCGGCCCCGATCAGTCCGCGAACACCGGCCGGCACGACCAGCAGGCCAACGAGGATCGCGACAGGAAGACCGAGCCAGGTTACGACTCGGCCCCGCCCTGGCCGCCGGAGTTGCCCTGGCCGTTTCCAGCCTTGCCGTTGCCGCCGCTTCCCTCTTTTGCTCCGTCAACGTGGCCGACGGCGACCGGGTTCAGCAGTTCCGGCAGGACGCGTGAGGCACCGTCCTTCACGCCGAAGGCTCCTTCCGCACCGTTCAGCGCGTAGACCAGGCTGACCTTGCCGGCCGGCTGGTCAAGGTTGTCGACCGTGGTCAGGTTGCGATCGCGCAGGAACCCGACGGTGGACGGGTCGGTGCCCGTCGTTTCGATCCCGACCATTCGGGCCCCGGTCGAGGCTGCCCCTTCGATGATCGCCCGGTCCAGCCTCTCGGCTTGGTCGGTGGCCGCCGGATCGGTGTCCTCCGGCTCGGCCCGGTAGATGATCAGACCGTCGAGGCCGGCGAACTGGCCGCTTGATTGCGACATCAACTCACTGCGGGTCAGGGTCAGGATGCGTCCGCCCTTGACAAGTTGTCGCCCGACCGTGCGGCCGTAGGCGGCGAGATCCTCGTCCGTCGTCTCGATCTGGCGAAACCGGGTGCCCTGGAGTTTGCCCGCCAGGTCGTCGAGCGAAGGCGGCTGTCGGATCGCCCCGACCGCAACCAGTTCCGCTCCGGCCGGTTCCAGCGCCGACTCGACCGAGTTGGTCACGTTCGAAGGCAGCGAGCCCAGGCCGATCAGCCCGACCTTGCGGCTACGTAGGCGATTCTCGGTCAGGAGCGGATACACCGAATTGCCGAATTCATCCGACTGGCCGAGTTCCTGATGGAGATCGTCGATCTCGCCCCGGGCGTCGTTGAGGTCGCTGGTCAAGCTCGATTCGAGGTCTTTGCGAGTTTTGTTCAGCACGTCGCTGCCCCATTGGGAGCCGATCAGGATGCCGATCGCCAGGGCGAGGAAGACCGCCGCGAGCGAGGCCGCGTGATAGCGAGCGCTGTAACCCATCCCGGGAAGCCTAGAGCCAGTGGCCGACTATAGGCCGAGCCAGATCTTGATCTTCAACCAGATCAGATCGAAGAGGTCGGCGAGGGCCGGGGAGCTGAGCACCACGATCGTGGCGAGGATCAGGAACGCGCCCAGGAACAACATCAGCGGACCGGCCGTGAGACCGGGGTTGTAGAGGCGACTCACGCCCTTGGCGTCGACCAGTACTTCGCCGATCCTGAGCCGGGTGAGGAAGGTGGAGGACATGCCGGCCCGGTCCTTGTCGAGAAACTCGATCAGGTTGAAGTGGGCGCCGACCGTGACGATCAGGGAAGCGCCCTTTTCATAGGCCATCAGCATCGCCACGTCCTGACTTGTTCCCACAAACGGCAGAGCGATGTGGTCGACCCCGAGCTTGACCATGCGTTCGGCCCCGGGGGCCCGGCCGTCGGCGTAGGCGTGAACCACCACTTCCGGACCGGACTTGAGGGTCTGATCGGTGACCGAGTCCATGTCCCCGAGGATCATGTCGGGGCGGTAACCGGCCTCACGAATCGCGTCGGCGCCGCCGTCGACACCGATCAGGATCGGTTTCACGTCCCGGATGTACGCCCTGAGCGCCCGCAGATCCCGCTTGTAGTTCGGCCCACGGACGACGATCAGCACGTGCCGGTCGCGGAAGATTGTGCGGGTCTCCGGCAGCTCGATCGCGCCGGAAAGCAGTTCGCTTTCCTCTTGGATGTGGGTGACCGTGTTCTCGGCGAAGTCGGCCAGCGCGTGGTGGATCTCCGCCTGTTGGCGTTCGAACTGCTCGACCAAAGCAGGTTCTAGCTGCTCGATCCCGGTGGCGACGGTGCTCCCGTCGCGCTTGACCTCTCCCCCTTCTACGATCACCTGCTCGTTTTCGACCAGCAGTTCGAACAGGTCCCCATCGGGAAAATCGACCAGCCTCACTCCAGCGCCGACCAGGATCAGCGGGCCCCGGTTGGGATACCGCCCATCGGAGGATGACTCGTTGTTGAGCACCACCTTGACACCGCTAGCAACCAGGTCCTCGGCCGCGATCCGGTCGATGTTGCAGTGGCCGATCACGGCGATGTCGCCTGCGTTCAGCGTCTTGACCAGATCCTTGGTCTTCTTCCCGAGACGGACTCGTCCCTCGCTGCGCGGCACCCCGTTGCCACCAGCATCCGGCATGCCGGGAGCGGGCCGCCCTCGCAGCCTTCTCGTGATCGTGTTCACAGGCCAAGGGTAGGGCAACCCGGCGTAACGGACCACTATCGGGAACTGCTGGTGCCCTCCCGGTCGCAGGTCCAGGCGGGCAATCCCGGCTAGCGGTTGGCCTCGACCAGCTCTCTTGCGTGGCGGGTAGCTGTCTCGTCGCCTTCCTCGGCACCCATCATCCGGCGGATCTCCCCCACGACGGCCTCCTCGTCCAGCGCGGTCACGGTAGCCACGACCGTCCCGTCCCCCGCTTCCTTCTCCACGCTGAAATGGGTCGCGGCCCGGCTCGCAACCTGGGGCAGGTGGGTGATCGCGATCACCTGGCGTCCGTCCGCCACGTCGCGCAACCGGTCGCCGACCGCCGCCGCGGTGTTGCCACCGATCCCGGCATCGATCTCGTCGAAGACGAGCGTCCGCCGGTCCCCGGCGCCGCTGGCCGCCAGCGCGAGCATGACCCGTGAAAGTTCGCCGCCTGAGGCGGTGTCGCGCAGCGGTTGCGCCGGGATCCCGGGATTCGGCGCGAGCATGAACTCGACCGACTCCGCCCCCGAAGGCCCGGGTCCATCCGCGACCGGCCTCAGGTCGATCGTCAACTCTGCCCCCGGCATGGCCAAATCTTCCAGGTCGGCGGTAACCGAGGCGGCCAGCTCGCCAGCAGCCTCCTTGCGGGCCTGGCTCAACACCTTGGCCGACTTCTCCAGTTCGGTGGCCGCGACCGCGATCTCGTCGCGAAGCTCCGCCTCTCTGGTCTCGCCGCCTTCGAGCCGCTCGATCTCACGACGACACCAGTCCGCATGGGCCAGCACCGACTCCACAGAACCACCGTGTTTGCGCTCCAGCCGGTCGATCAGGTCGAGCCTCTCTTCCAACCCGGCCAGAGGTTCCGGATCGGCTTCGATCGATTCCAGATACCGACCGAGTTCCAAGCCCACATCCTCGACCTCCAAAGCGAGACTCTCGACCCGACCGGCGAGGTCATCCAGGTCGGCATCGACGCCGCGCAGCCCATTCAAGGAATCCCTGGCCCCGGCCAGCAGCCCGACGGCCCCATCGGCCTCCTCGTCCCCCCGCAGCCGGATCCCGGCCCCGGCCGCGGCTTCTCGCAGCCCTTCCGCGTGACGCAGACGGTCCCGTTCCTCGGCCAGGGATTCTTTCTCCCCTTCCACCAGGGCCGCAGCCTCGATCTCACCGAGCTCGAAGCGATGAAGGTCGAGGTCGCGTTCCCGGGCCATGTCCCGGCCGAGCAAGTCCTCCAGTTCTCGCACCAACCCCCGGTGACGTTTCCAAGCGGCGCGGTACTCGCCCAGGAGCTGCTGCTGACCCAACCCTGCCGCCCCGTCGACCATCGCCAGCTGGGTCGAGCCGATCGTGAGCCGACGATGTTCATGCTGGCCGTAGAAGGCGATCAGCCGGGTCGCCAACAGCTGAAGGTCCGCCGCCGAGGCGCTCCTGCCCCCGACGAAAGCCGACGTGCGACCCGATTCGGAAACCCGGCGACCGAGCACCACTTCCTCGCTGCCAGCCGGAATCCGGTCGACCAGCTCAGCCAGCTCCTCGTCCTGATTCCATTCGGGCGGCAAATCGAATACTCCCTCGACCCAGGCCTCGGGCGCCCCGGCCCTGACGATTCCCTTCTTCGCCTTGCCTCCCATCAGCAGGTCCAGTGATTGGGCCAGCACCGTCTTTCCCGCCCCGGTCTCGCCCGTCAGCACGTTCAGGCCCGGACCGAGCCTCAGCTCGGCCCGTTCGATCAAGAGCAGGTTTTCAATCCGAAGTTCGCGCAGCATGGTCATCGTGTTCTATCTGCACCGTCGGACGAACACTTGTTCGACTGGCTCGATCAAAGTCGAGTGGGGTCCGACCCGGCCTCCCAGACAAACCTCCGGCTCATGGAGATCCAACGCCAGCCCGGCCCGGACCGGCCGAGTTACACCGCCAAATGGCCGAATTTCTCTCTGATGCGATGGTAGAAGTTCGAGCCGGGCAGCTGGGCCAGGCTGGCCAGATCCGGCCGATAGCTCACCTCGGCCTCCGCCGAGGGGTTGAGCTCGCCGATCTGGACCCCGTCGACGGCGATGTCGACCCCGTCCCGACTGCGGTGATTCATCACGTGGAGCACGTCGCCGGGGGCCACGACCAGCGCCCGGGCGGTCAAGGTGTGAGGTGCGATGTAGCTCACCACGTACCCGTCCACGCCCCAGGCCAGGATCGGCCCGTGGTTGGCGAGGTTGTAGCCGGTGGAACCGGTAGCGGTCGAGGCGACCAGCCCGTCGCAGCGCACATGCCCAACTTCCTCGCCGGCGATCCGATAACTGAGTTCGGCAACCCCGCCCCGGGGGCGGCGGCTGAAGCTGACGTCATTCAGGGCGATCTGCGTCTCGCCGTTGGCCGTGATCGCCAGCCCGGGCAGGCTCAGCACCTCGTACTCACCGGCGAACGCCCGGTCGAGCCCCAGCTCGATCTGGTCGCTCTCGACGCCGGCCAGGAAGCCAACCCGGCCGAAGTTGATGCCAAAGACCGGAATCCGTTTATCCAGTGAGGAGCGGAGCGCGTGAAGGATGGTGCCGTCGCCCCCGAGTACGACGTAAAGCGATGCGTCGGCCCCCGCGGCTTCGCGGCTGGGCACGAGGTCCCAGCCGTGACGTTCGGCCGCCGCGCGGGCAACCTCGACTGCCCGGTCTATGCCGGCCGCGTGGGAATGGGTGAAGAGCAATGCGGTGGGACGACTCACAGATCGACACCTTCGCAGAGAGCGGCGCCGCTGTCAGCCCCTCGGCTGGTCGCGGGTGATCCTTCCCCTGCGCTCCCGGCCGGTCGGCGACCAAGTTGGAGGAAGGTCTCGAGGTTGCCCTTGGGTCCCGGCAGGCCGGTCGGGGCGATGCCGTCCAGGCTGAGCCCGAGCTCGAGCGCGAAGTCGGCAACGCCGGCGACTGCTTCCCGCCGGTCCTCCTGGCCGCGGACCACGCCCCCTCGTCCGACCCTGGCCCGCCCCAGCTCGAACTGGGGTTTGACCATGGCCAGGATCACCGCATCGTCGGCCATCACGTTGACGACCGCCGGGAGCACCTTGGTCAGTGAGATGAACGACACGTCGATTACCGCCAGTTCCGGTCGGTACTCGAGGTCCATCGGCAAAAGGTCACGGGCGTTCAGTCGTTCGATCACGGTCACGTCGGGGCGTGAGCGCATTCCCATCTCGATCTGGCCGTAAGCGACATCGAGCGCGATCACGTGCTTGGCTCCCCGCTGGAGCAGGCAGTCGGTGAAGCCGCCGGTCGATGCTCCGACGTCGAGGCAAAGCTTTCCGGACGGTTCGATTCCGAGCGTCTCGAGTCCATTTTCGAGCTTGATCCCGCCGCGGGAAACGTATTTCTGGCCGCCCAGCACTTCGATCTCCTGATCGAGCCCGACTTCCTGGCTCGGCCGGACCGCGATCGGCCCGTCCTTGCCGAGTTTGACCTGTCCGGCCCTGATTGCCTTCGCGGCGGCGGTGCGTGAGGTGAATGTGCCCCGCTCGGCCAGGAGCAGGTCAAGTCGGGAGCGCTTGGCCATCGGCATGAACGCTACCGCCCAGGGCGATCCACCCTTGCTCCGCGCCTGACCAACGAACTTTTGGACATGAACTCATGTCAACTGTGACCCGACTCACACACAAAAAGTAAGTGGCCCACTACTTTGCTGTCAGGAGACCGATGATGATGACCGCGCGACCCATAGGAATCAGCGTTCACGACGCACTGGTGCTGGCCACGGCGCCGATATTGATGATCGCCCCCTACCTGCTGACCTTCAGCATCGGGATCGGGTACCTGACTTTCTTCCTCGGTGCCACCCTGATGGGCGTTTCACTCGCCGGCGCGAGCCCGAAGCGTCCCCTTTCGCTTTCCGCCCATGCCGGACTCGACTGGGCGATCGGCATCGCAATCTTTTCAATCGGCGTCCTCGCCGGAATCACCGGACAGGACACCCTCACCACAATCTTCCTGGTTGGGTTCGGGGCCGCTCACTTGGCACTTACCGCTTCAACGCGGTATAGCGCCCGCGGCGCATAGAGAGCCCACCTACCTCCCATCGATCAAAAACACATAAGAGATCATTGAATCTCTCTCCTCCCTAAGCAACACCAAGAGCCCCGCTATCCCAGCGGGGCTCTTTCCTTGCAGCGCCCCCTCCGCAGCGGTGGGTCGGATAACCGGTGCCTTCACCGTAAATCCGACCCACCGTATTTTTCGGGTCATTCGGCGAGGGGCGACAGGGGGCGAGTCTTCGGCGTCAGGTGCTGTCTCTAGTCTGGGCCAGTGACTCCGACCGCCGCGACATCCGCCGATTTCGAGATCGAAGCCACCCGGCTGATCGCCGAACTCGAGCAGGAAGCCGAGGTAGGACGCCACGACCAGACGATCGACGACCGCCTCGATGGCCTCCGCGAAGCTTGGCGCCGGCTGACCAACGACGAACGCGACGAATCACGCACCTTGACCGGCCGCATCGCCGCCCTCGTCGCGGCCCGACCCGGAACGAACGAGGCAGCAGCTCCCGGGTCCGCCCACCCCGAGCCGACCGGGCAGACCGTACTGATCGCGGACGAGCAGGAGGAGGCCGCGCTAGCGCTCCAGGGGCTTGAAGGAATCGAGCTCGTCGACACCGTTCCCACCCGCACCTACCAGGGCCCGCGCGACCCGGAGGCACTGCTCGCCCACATGGGATACGACGAGCTCCGGCCCGGACAGCGTGACGCCGTCCAGGCGGCGCTCGACGGACGCGACACCCTGATCGTGATGCCGACCGGCGGCGGCAAGAGCCTCTGCTACCAGCTCCCCGGACTGGCTTCTTCCTCGCTGACCATCGTGGTCAGCCCGCTGATCGCCCTGATGGCCGACCAGGTCAAGCGGCTTCGCTTGGAAGGCCATCCCGCCGTGATGTTCGCGTCCGGTCTTTCCGAAGAGGATTCCGCCGCCTCGTGGCAGTCGATCCAAGACGGTTCGGCGCGCATCGCCTACTGCTCTCCCGAGCGCTTCGGCTCCTCGGCTTTCCTCAACCTGATCGGTTCGCGGGATATCGACCTGATGGCGATCGACGAGGCCCATTGCCTCTCCGAATGGGGTCACGATTTCCGGCCCGACTACCTGCGGCTCCCCCAGGTCGCTGAGCGATTGGGACGGCCGCCGGTTATGGCCTGCACCGCGACCGCGACGCCGCAGGTCGTAGCGGAGATCGCCGAGCGGATGGGCATGGAGAACCCGGCCGAGATCCATTCCGGGTTCGACCGACCCAACCTCAGTTTCGACACGATCGCCCTTGAGGGGAAAGGATCGAAGGCCCGCAAGCAGGCACTGTTGGAAATCGGCCTCACCGACCCGGCAAACCGGCCGGCGATCGTGTACTGCGGCACCCGCAAGAGCACCGAAGAGGTAGCCGAGGATCTGCGTGCCGCGGGCCTGTCTGCCGTCGGATACCACGCCGGCATGCCGCCGGACGAGCGCGCTTCGGCCCAGCACCGTTTCATGGAGGGGGACGCCGAAATCGTGGTCGCCACCAACGCCTTCGGCATGGGCATCGATAAGGCCGATGTCCGCTCGGTCTGGCACTGGGCGATACCCGCGAGCGTCGAGGCCTATTACCAGGAGGCCGGCAGGGCCGGTCGAGATGGCGCGCCTGCCCGGGCCGTGATGCTGGCGATGCGGGCCGATCTTGGCCGGCTGGTCCGCTTCAACGAACAGCGCAAGGTCGATCCGGCCGAGGTCCTCGCCTACGTCGATGATGCTCGCCGGGCCGCCGGTCGGGACGAAGACGGAAATCCGGGTTCGGTGACGATCGGAGCTCCGCGGACCGACGAAGAGCGAATCCGACTCGCGGTCGCCGAACGGGCCGGGGCCCTGAGAGTCGACCCGGCGCCGGGCGGTCGCCTACTGATCACACCAGGCCCGGAGATCGGCCAGGGGCCGATTCGGAGCGCCTGCCGGGTAGCCGAGGATCGTGGCTGGGTCGCCTACCGCGCGGTCGAGTCGTTCAGCTTCTCGGCCAGTTGCCGCCGCCGTCAGTTGCTCGACCATTTCGGCGACGACACACCGGGCGGTCCGAGCGGCCGCTGCTGCGATGTTTGCGATCCGATCGAGTGGCTACCGGACCCGGATTCGATCGAGATACGCAAGTCGAGACCCACCTCGCGCAGGCACACCGGAGCGCCGCCCGAATTGGCGGAAGGTGACCAAGGGCTGTACGAAGAATTGCGACGTTGGCGGCTTGAAGCTGCCGGTGATCGTCCCGCCTACCACGTCGCTTCCAACCGCACGCTGACCGCGATCGCCACCGCCAGGCCGCTCGACGAGGACAGCCTGCTCGGCATATCCGGGGTCGGCCCCTCCTTCATGGAGAAGTACGGAAGCGACGTGCTGCGAATCGTCTCTCAACAAGTCTGAGCCGAGAGCCACCGCGCGGCGGGACACCACCGGGCCGGCGCCTGATCTCGAGCGAGACTCAGTGCCGGGGCGCGACCCCGGATTCGACGGCGGCGAGAACCTTCTCGGCGACCGCCTCCGGAGTGAACCCGACCTCTTTGTGCAGGAGGTCCGGCTTGCCATGCGTGACATAGCGATCCGGAAGCCCGACTCTCAGAACTCTCGCCCGCTCGCCCGGGTTGGCGAAGTTGTCCTCGAGATGTTCGATCACCGCCGATCCGAAACCACCCTGGAGCACGCCTTCTTCGATCGTCACGATGAGGTCGTGACTGACCGCCAGGCGCTCGACCAGTTCGGTATCCAGGGGTTTCACGAAGCGAGCATCGGCCACCGTCGGCCGCACTCCCGACTCTTCGAGTTTGTCGGCGGCCCCCAGCCCGACCCCGACCCCGGAGCCATAGCCGAGCAGGGCGATCTTCTCGCCGTTGCGGAGCGTCTCGCCGGTGCCGATCGGGATCAATTCAGCACGGGACGGCAGGTCGACGCCGACTGCCGCGCCACGCGGGTAGCGGAGCGCCGTCGGCCCGTCGTGTTCCACCGCGGTGTGCAGCATGTGGACCAACATGGCTTCGTCGCGCGGGGCCATCGCGACCACGTTCGGAAGCGATCGGAAGTAGGCGATATCGAAGGCTCCGTGATGGGTCGGTCCGTCGTCGCCGACCAAGCCGGCCCGGTCCATCGCGAAAGTCACATCCAGCTGCTGGAGACAGACGTCATGGACGATCTGGTCGTAGGCCCGTTGCAGGAAGGTCGAGTAGATGCCGCAGACCGGCTTGCCACCCTGGAGGGCGATCCCGCTGGCCATGAGGACCGCGTTCTGCTCGGCGATGCCGACGTCGTAGTACTGCTCGGGACGCTCGTCGGCGAGCTTCTGCAGGCCCGCCCCGCCTGCCATCGCGGCGGTGATCCCGACCACCCGGGGATCGCGTGCTGCCTCCGAGACGAGGGCGTCGGCGAAGACCGCCGTGTATTGCGGCGGCGCCGTCTTCGGCTCCGGCTTCTCGAGAATTTCCGGCGCGATCGACGCCGGCGCGTCGGATTCTTGGACCGGGACCAGTTTCGACTTCGAGTCGGCCGGGGCGCCGTCGACGATCGAGCCCGGCTTGGCGGCATGCCATTTCTCCTGGCCGGCCTGACCGCCCTCCTCGGCCGGTGCGAACCCTCGGCCTTTCACCGTGTGGACATGGACCACCACCGGCCGGTCGGCCGCGAAAGCCTCGGTTAGGGCGCGTCGCATTGCCCCCACGTCGTGGCCGTCGATCACGCCCATGTAGGCGAGATCGAGCTCCTCGAAGAGCAGACCGGGCGCCCAGTAGGCCTTGATCGCCGATTTCAGTTCGGGGCCGAGCCGCTCGATCCGCTTGCCGAGGCCGAGCGGAAGCCTGGTCAGACGGTCTTCGACCTCTTCCCTCGCGTGGAACAGACCGGGTTTCAGGCGGGCCCGCTGGAAGTAGCTGGAGAGCGCACCGACGTTGGGCGAGATCGACATCCCGTTGTCGTTGAGCAGGATCACCATCGGCGTCTGCAGGCCGCCGGCCGCGTGCATCGCTTCGTACGCGACGCCGCCGGTCAGGGCGCCGTCGCCGATCACGGCGACGACCTTGCCGTCCTCGCCGATCCCCTTGCGCATCGCTTCTTTCAGCCCTAGCGCGTATGAGATCGAGGTCGAGGCGTGACCGGCGCCCATGATGTCGTGTTCCGACTCGGGGATCGAACAGAACGGGGCGAGGCCGTCGTATTGGCGGATGGTCGGCAGTTGCTCGCGCCGGCCGGTCAAGATTTTGTGTGGGTAAGCCTGGTGGCCGACATCCCAGAGCACCTTGTCGCGAGGCGATTCGAGCAGGCTGTGCAGCGCGACCGCGATCTCGCAGGTGCCGAGGTTGGCACCGAAATGTCCGCCGATTTCCCCGATCACATCGATGATGTAGGAGCGGGTCTCGTCCGCTACCTGCTGAAGCTGTTCGTCGCTCAGGCCTTTGAGATCAGCCGGCGAATCGATTCCGGGTAGCAGCGGCGTCTTGTCTTCGTTGGGTTCGCTCACTGTTCTCTCGAATAAATGTAGTCGGCGATGCGCTTCAGGTCTTCGGTCTCGCCACCGGCCCCGGCGAGGGCGGCGAGGGCCTGGTCGTTTGTCTCCGCGGCCAGCGATCGGGCCTGTTCCAATCCATACAGGCTGACATAAGTGACCTTTCCGTGGCGCTCGTCGCTTCCGTGCGGTTTGCCGAGCTCTTCGTCACTGCCGGTCACGTCGAGGATGTCGTCGACGATCTGGAAGAGCAGGCCGACCAGCGACGCGAAGCGGCGGTACGGTTCGCGGCCTTCGGGGTCGAGCCCACCCAGGGCAAGCGCCACCTCGACGCTCGCCCGGATCAGGCGGCCGGTCTTGAGGGAATGGAGATGACGGAGGCCCTCAGCATCCAATTTCTGGGCCGACACATCGATGTACTGGCCGCCGACCATTCCCTCAACTCCGGTCGCGGCGCTGAGCAGGGAGACCGCCTCGAGCGTCCGCTCGGGCGGGGCGGGCACGGCTGAGAGTGCCCCTATCGCCTCGGCAAAGAGTCCGTCTCCGGCCAGGATGGCCACCGCTTCGCCGTACTTCACATGCGAGGTGGGCTTCCCGCGGCGCAGTTCATCGTCGTCCATCGCCGGCAGGTCGTCGTGGACCAGCGAGTAGGTGTGGACCATCTCCAGCGCCGCAGCCGCGTCGAGGAAGTCTTCCGGTTCGCGGCCGATCGCCCTGGCCGTCGCCAGGCAGAGGACCGGTCGAATCCTTTTTCCACCCGCCAGCAGCGAGTAGCGCATCGCGTCGTCGAGCCCGGTGGTGTCGGCGCCGTCCGGACCGGCACCATGGCTGAAACGGATCGTTTCAAGGTGTTCGTCGACCAGCTTTCGCAGATCTTCCGGGTAGCTCAAGCTAGCTCCCCGGCCCAAAGTTCGCGGCTCATCGATCAGCCCTGCTGGTCGGCCCGCTCAACCGCCGCGGCGGCCTCCCGGGCAGCTTCGGCCGTGAGCTTCGCCGCCTCGTCGGCCAGGCCGGACGCATCGGTGTCGGCCACGTTCTCGTCCCGCAACGCGCGGGTTATCTCGTCCAGCCGGTCCCGGATCTCTTCGAGCCTGCTCACGCCGCCTCCCCGTTCGATTCCTGGTCTTCCTTCATCGCCCGTGCGGCCGCTCCGAGGATCCCGTTGACGAAGCCGGGAGCTTCTGCCCCACAGAACTTCTTCGCGGTCTCGACCGCTTCGTCGATCGCCACTTCGAAGGGCACATCATCGCGGAAGTTCATCTCGTAGAGAGCGATCCGCATGATGTTCTTCTCCAGCGGAGCGATTCGTTTCAGGTCCCAGCCTTGCGCGTACTCGGCGATTACTTCGTCGAGTTCGTCGCGATGATTTTCGACGCCCTCGGCCAGTTCGATCGTGAAGGGCTTCGCATCAGCGAGCAAGACGGATAGGGGCCGGTCGGTCACCTCCTGCTGGTAGCAGGCGAAGACCGCATCCCGACGCTGATTGGAGCGACGCATCAGCCAAGAATATTGGTTCGAACCAGAAAGCAATCCCCCGCCCGAAACGCCGACCAAACTCCACCCCAAACCACCCCAAACCCCGGCGGGTCGGATTTCCGGCCTCCGCACCGACAATCCGACCCACTGTCCCGACGCCACAAAATCTCAGCGTCCCGGCGGGTCGGATTTCCGGTCCTCTCGCCGGAAATCCGACCCACCCCGGGGCGAATCCGGGGTTGGAAACGGTTCGTGTTGCAAATCGTTGCACCTGTAGAGCCACGTGTGAGCTTTTTTCGAGCAACTTTGAGGGATGAGCAACGCAGAGCTCACCGAGCTGATCTTCGCCCTCGCCACGAACCAGGACGGCGTGGTCAATCGCCGACAGCTGATCGCCGCTGGCGCAAGCGCCCATCAGGTCGATTCCCGGGTCAAGAACCGATCACTGAGAAAGCTCTACGCGGGGGTTTATGCGGTCGGTCACGATCGGCTCACGCCCCTTGGCAGGCAACGAGCCGCCGTGATGGCCGGCGGCCCGAACGCCGTGCTTTCTCACCGCACGGCGGCCGGGCTCCTCGGCTTGCTCCCTCCAAACCGCAAGCTGGAAGTCATCCGAAGCTCCAGCCCCGATCCTCATCGACCCCCTCCCGCCCACGCGAGTCGAGCAATTCACCCGGGGTTGGTCATCCATCGAACGAGATCGCTTGGCCGCAACGAGATCACGACCCGACTGGGGATCCCGGTCACCTCCCCGATCCGTACGGTCATCAACCTCGCCGAACGGGAACCTCCGAAAACTCTCGACACGATGATCAGAAGAGGCATTGCCGGCAACCTTTTCGACCTGCCGGGGTTGACGCGGGCGGTCGGCGAGTGCCGGGGCCGGAAAGGCATTGCGAAGCTCAAGAAGGTTCTCGAACAGTGGAATCCCGGGAAGCTACGTACGAGGTCGGAATTCGAGAGCGAGGTCGCCGACGTCTGCCGAGAAATCGGCGCTCCGCCGCCCCTCATCAACGACACCAAATGTGGCTATGAAGTTGATTTCCAGTGGAAGGGATCCAGCGTGCTCTTGGAGAGCGACGGCCACCCCTACCACCTGAGCCGGGCGGACCGCCACCGCGATTACCGGAAGATGCTTGACCTCACAGCAGCTGGAAACACGGTCGTCCGGATCGACGAAAAGATGGTCTTCGAGAATCGGGCTGAATTCGCGATGAAGCTGAGGAAGCTGCTCGAAGACGAAGGAGTGGTCGAGCTTCAGCCGATCTCTCCCCAGGCGGTCGCAGTGAGCGACCGCGCACCGCCGTGATCTCTGTGTTCGCAAAGGTAGATGCCCTGCCAGGTGCCGAGATGGAGTCGCCCATCTCGCACCGGCAACGTCAGATCGAACCCGGTCACCGATCCCTTGATGTGAGCCGGCATGTCGTCGGCGCCCTCAAGAGTGTGAGTCCATTCGAATGCGGTCGGTCGTTCCGGGACCGTCGCATCGATCCATGAACTGAAGTCCTGCCGAACGTCCGGCGAAGCGTTCTCGTTGAGGGTCAGCGAGGCCGAAGTGTGCCGGATCATCAGGTGGACCAGGCCGGTCTTGAGGGATTCGAGCTCCGGAAAGCCCCGCTCGATCTCACTCGTGACCAGATGGAACCCCCGAGGACGCGGACCGAGCGTCAATTCTCGCTGAAACAACTCCATGCGAGAACCGTACCCATCCCGGTGGGTCGGAAAATTGGCGCAGCAGACGGAAATCCGACCCACCGAAGGTGAGGCTCAGGCGGGCTCTCAAGCGGTGGGTCGGTTTTTCGGTTTTGGCGCCGGAAATCCGACCCACCGTGGGTGGGGCGTTGAGGTCGCCGACCTTGATGGGGGTCGGTCGGCGGATCAGATGTGGAGTCGGGTGGGGCTCGGCGTGGGGCTCAAGCCCGGGACATGTATTCGGCGGTCTCCGTGTTCACCTTGATGACTTCGCCCTCGTTGATGAAGAGCGGGACCTGGACCTCGACCCCGGATTCCAGCGTGGCGGGCTTCGTGCCGCCGCCGGAGGCGGTGTCGCCCTTGAGACCCGGTTCGGTCTTGATCACCTTGGCCTCGATCGAGCTCGCCACCTGGACATCGGACGGGTTCTCGTCCACGAAAAGAATGTCGACCTCGTCATTGGGTTGGATCCACCGCATCGCGTTCGCCGCGACCTCTGCCGGGATCTCGATCTGGTCGTAACTTTGGTTATCCATGAAGACGACCGAATCGCCGGATTCGTAGAGGTACTGCATCTTCTTCGACTCGGTCCTAACCGGCCGGAACTTCTCTCCGGCTCGGAAGGTCTTGTCGATGACCCCGCCGTCCTCGATCCGGCGCAACTTCGTGCGCACGAAGGCGCCGCCCTTGCCCGGCTTCACATGCTGGAACTCGATGATCCGCATGATCTTGCCGTCGACCTCGATGTGAGATCCATTACGAAAATCGCTGGTGCTAATCACGGCAGGGGATTCTAAAGACCATGCGGGCCTACCGGCATAATGGCTCCATGACTACGACTCCCACGCTGCTCGACGAACTGCTCCGCACCCCCGGCCCCTCTGGCTACGAGGCTCCCGCCGCCGAAGTCTGGCGCAAGGCGGCCAGCTTCGCCGAGATCACCACCGACGGGCTCGGCTCCAGCGTGGCCACCATCCCCAGTTCCGACCAGAATGACGAGGCACCGCTGCTAGCCGTGGTCGGTCACATCGACGAAATTGGGCTGGTCGTCACCCACATCGACGAGAAGGGCTTCCTTTACTTCGCACCGATCGGTGGCTGGGATCCGCAGATCCTGGTCGGCCAGCGCGTCACGGTGAGCGGGAACGAAGGCCCGGTGCCGGGTGTCGCCGGCCGTAAGCCGATCCACCTGCTCGAGCCCGAGCAGCGCAAGAAGGTCGTCCAGCTCAAGGAGATGCACATCGACATCGGGGCCGACGACCGCGAAGACGCGCAGAAGATGGTCAGTGTCGGTGACCCCGTCGTGATCGACTGCGAACCCCTGCCCGTGGCGGGCGGCCGGCTCGTCTCCCGCTCGATGGACAACCGGCTCGGGTCCTACGTCGCTCTGGAAGCGACCCGAAGGATCCACGAGAACGCCAAGGCCAAGGTCCGCTTCTCGGGGGTTGCCGCGGTTCAGGAGGAGATCGGCCTGTTCGGCTCCCGGACCGCAGCCTTCACCGTCCGACCCGACCTCGCGGTTGCGATCGACGTAACGCACGCGACCGACGCGCCCGGGATCGACGAGAAGGAAGTCGGCAGCCACCCATTCGGCTCCGGCCCCGTGATCGGACGCGGGTCCACCCTCTCGCCCAAGATCTACGAACTGCTCCGCGACGCCGCCGAAAAGGCAGGAATCGATTACTCGGTGGGTGCCAGCGGCAACTCGACCCACACCGACGCCGACTCGCTCCAGATCTCGCGCACTGGCATCCCCACCGGCCTGGTCTCGATCCCGCTCCGCTACATGCACTCGCCGGTCGAGATGGTCGACCTGGCTGACGTCGAAGCGACGGTCGAGCTGATGGTTGCCTTCGCCGAAACGATCGACCCGGAAGTTGATCTCTCGCGCTGATCTCTTCAGCGCGATCCGGCCGTGCCGATTCCGGTACGCAAATGTTCAAAAACATGCTGTCCGATCGGCGCAACTTCGAGTGGTGATCCGGTCTAGTATCCGTACACAAGTCACACGACCGGTCGCTTTCGGCCGGGCCCAAACTCAGCCGGGCATCCGACCGGCAAGAGCAACAAGAGGGAGTCAAACGGAGAGATGAACCAGCAACTGGGAATCACGAACGTGCGCCGCGTCGCGGCACTGGCGTTCGCCCTGTTCATGGCCTTCGCGCTGACGGCAGCCTTTGCCAACAGCCAGGCCGAGGCAGGCAAAAAGAAAAAAGCCAAGCCGGTCAAGGTGACCGTCGCCAAGGTCACCACCGCCAACCAAAAGCAGCTGCTCAAGAAGAAGAAGCTGACGGTCAAGGTGAAGTCCACCGGCAAGGCCACCGTCAAACTGTCGGCCACCGGCGCCGGCAAGAACGGCACCTTCAAGTCAAAGAAGGTGAAGTTCAAGAAGAAGGGCACGAAGACGATCTCTCTCGCCCTGACCGGCAAGGGCAAGACTTCCTTGGGCACCTGCGGCGCGAAGACCGTCAAGGTCACCGCCAACTACAAGCGCAAGGTCGGCAAGAAGATGAAGAAGGCGAAGGCTTCCAAGAAGAAGAAGCTCGCCAAGTGGGCCGGCAACAGCAATTGTGAGACTCCGCCGAACTACGTCACCGTTGACCTCGGCGACGACCCGGAGCACTGTGACTTCCTCGACGCCACCCAGTGCCTGCAGCCCTGGCCGAACGACTACTACACCAAGGCTGACTCTTCGACCCCGACTGGCAAGCGCCTCGACCTGGCCGCCACCTCGACGCCGAAGAACACGGGCAACGCCACCCCGACCAACCTGGATGTCACCGACATCAACCGGGGCGACGGCTTCAGTCCGGGCAACGAGATCCTGATCAAGATTCCGGGCCTCGACACGCCGGCCGCGTTTGACAACTCCGGCCTCGTACCGCTCCAGGACATCAGCAAGTACAAGGATCCGAACCAGGCCGTGATCGTGATCGACGCCGCCACTGGTGAGCGCCAGCCGATCTGGGCCGAGCTCGACTCGAACCCGACCACGGTCAACCCGACCGATTCGGACCCGGGTGGAATCAACCTGAACCCGACCAATACCGGTCCGGTCAACCTGATCATCCGGGCGGCCAAGAACTACGAGTTCGGCCACCGGTACATCGTTGCCTTCCGCAACCTGAAGGACGCGACAGACAAGGCGATCGAGTCACCGCTCGGCTTCCGGGTCTACCGCGACAACCTGCCCACGCAGCAGGACCTCGTCGAGAACCGCCGCGCCCACATGGACTCGGTGATCAACGATCTGGTCAACAAGGCCGGGGTCGATCGTTCCAGCCTCTACATGGCTTGGGACTTCACGATCGCTTCCGAGCAGAGCGTGACCGGTCGAGCCACCACGATCCGTGACGACGCTTTCCACCGTCTCGGTGACGACGACTTGGCCAACCGCAAGATCGAGGGCGACAGCCCCGACGTCGACGTACTCGCTTACTGCGATTACAGCGACACCGCGTCGGCTGACTGCGGTGACAACTACCCGGGCAAGGACAACTTCCACGCCGATGACCCGGTCACCTCGCCGGTCCCGAACGGCACCACCGTTCAGCGGACCGTCGTCGGTTACGTCCGCAACGTGCCTTGCTACCTGGACCAGGACGGCTGCCCGCCCGGAGCGAAGTTCAGCTTCGACGGCAACGGCAACGTCACCTGGGACGCCAGCTACACCATGGACGTTCCGTTCCGTTGCCTGATCCCGTCGTCGGTGGTCAACACCGGCACGGTGATCCCCGGCCACACGGGCACCTACGGCCACGGCCTGCTTGGCACGTTGAACCAGGTCGGCGCCACGGAAACGGCGGCTAACCGGACCAACACGGTCTGGTGTGCAGCCAACTGGGATGGGTTCTCCACCCTCGACGCTGGTCTGGTCATCCAGTCGCTCATGAACATGAGCAACTTCAACAAGGCCGTCGACCGCATGCAGCAGGGGTTCGTGAACTTCCTGTATCTGCAGCGGGCGCTGGTCCACCCGAACGGTTTCGCCGCTGACCCGGCGTTCACCGTGGACCACAACGGCACCACGCCGATCACCCCCGGTCCGGCGATCGACACGAGCGCCGGCGAGGACACCCGTGGCTACTACTACGGGATCAGCCAGGGCGGCATCATGGGCGGCGCGCTGACCGCGCTCTCCCCCGATGTCGACCGCGGCGTGCTCGGCGTCCCGGGCATCAACTACTCGACCCTGCTCCGCCGTTCGGTGGACTCGGACGAGTACTTCCAGGCCCCGGGCTACGGTCTGTACAAGAACTACCCGGACCTCTCCTCCCGCCCGCTGCTGCTCTCACTGATGCAGCTGCTCTGGGATCGTGGCGAGGGCAACGGGTACGCCCACAACATGACCGACAACCCGCTGGAGAACACCAACCCGCACGAGGTCCTGCTTCAGCTCGCGCTTGGCGACCATCAGGTCTCCAACTACGCGGCCGAGGTCGAGGCCCGGACGATCGGTGCGGTCCGCTACTCGCCGACTCTGCTGCCGGCGCGTACCTGGGATCTCGACTACGAGGCACTGCCTCCGGTGTCGACCTTCCCGACCACCGCTGGTGACAGCTACATGGTCTACTACGACGGCGGGCCCGAGGGTTACTTCAACGGCAGCAAGCAGGGCTCGAAGATGCCGCCGCTGGAGAACGTGCCGCCCCGTCCCGAGTGGGGCTACGGAGGCGACCCGCACGGTTACCCGCGGGCCGCGACCGACGCGAACGACCACATCGAGACGTTCTACAACGATGGAACGATCGACAAGTGCGCCGATCCCGACGGCTACTGCTTCGCCAACGGCTGGGACGGTTCGGCCGGCTTGTAGGCAAAGCAAAAGGAATCAAGGAAACGGGGCCCTGCGGGGCCCCGTTTTCGTTGCACGATTCGGTGGGTCGGATTTCCGGTCCAGGCACCGGGAATCCGACCCACCCGGTTTTGCGGTCGAACCCGCAGGCCCGGGTCGTTGATGCAATGAAAAGACCGGCCCCCTCAGGCCGGTCTTTTCGTCTGCACCTCTCTCCTCAAAAACTCCCTCGCCATATTGCTCTGGAGTTCCCTCCCCACTCGTGACAGAAGCAACGTCGTCTGTGTGACGGGGATCACACTATAGAGGATCGTCACGAATGATGCATTCTGGGCACGCGCGCCGGCTCGCCCCACGATCAGGTGACCCCAAAGGGTGAGGCGCGTTGAATCCCAGGGACCTGGCCAAGGCCGGGCCGACTGGAGCTAAGGCACGAAAGTCAGGCTCTTCGGGATCGAGCTGAAGTTGCGGGCGATGCCGTTTTCTCCGGTCAGGACCATGTCCTCGATCCGGACCCCGGTCGCTCCCGAGACGTAGATGCCCGGCTCCACCGTGACCACCTCGCCGGCCATCAGCTCGTCCTTGCTGCTCGGCCCGAGACGGGGTGCCTCATGGATCTCGAGACCGACCCCGTGGCCCAGGCCGTGACCGAAGTTCTCGCCATAGCCGGCGTCACGGATCACCGCCCTCGCGACCTCGTCGACCTCGGCGCCGACCGCACCCGCCTTGACCGCGGCGAGCCCGGCCTCGTTGGCCCGCAGCGTTATTTCGTAGATCTCACGTGAGAGCGTGTCCAGATCAGCCTCGGCGCCGGTGGCGAAGGTGCGGGTGCAGTCGGAGCAGTAGCTGTCGAGCTTGATGCCCATGTCGATCGTGACCAGCTCGCCACGGCCGATCTCGCGCGACCCGGGCTCGGCGTGAGGCGAAGCGCCGTTCGGGCCGGAGGCGACGATCGGCGGGAACGAAGGTTCGGCTCCCTGCTCACGCATCCAGCGGGTCAGCCAGCGGTCGACGTCAGCCTCCGTCTGACCGGACAGGCCACGTTCGATCAGCAGCTCGTAAAGCTGGTCGGTCATCGCGGCGGCCGCTGCCACCCTCTCGACCTCATCCGCATCCTTGACCCGGCGCAGTCTCTCGACCAGCCCGCCGGCCTCGACCAGTTCCACCCGTTCGGCCGCGTCGCGCAGCTCGTTGGCGGTGCGAACCGTCACCCGATCGTCCTCGAAGCCGACCCGTCCCTCGAGGTGGCCGGCCAGCCCGATCAACCACTGGCCCGAGACGATTTCGACCTCCCAGCCCTCGATCTCGGCGGCCCGCTCGGCGTAGCGGAAGTCGGTGAGGAAGACCCGTCTCTCCGGAGTGAGGAGGCAGGCTCCGTTGGTGCCGGTGAAACCGGTCAGGTACTCGACGTTGACCAAATTGGTGACCAGCAGCCCGTCGAGCGAGGAGCCACCGGGACCGCCACTCGCAAGCTCTCCCGTGAGCCGATCGGCCCGGGCCTGTGAAACCCCGCTCACGCCGTCCCTGCCATCGTCTAAACCCCGAGCCGGTGGGCCAGCAACTTCAGCGCTTGGCGGTATCCATCGACGCCCAGGCCCGAGATCTTCGCCTCGACCAGTCCGTCGAAGACCGAGATCCTGCGCCACTCCTCGCGGTTCTCGACATCGGAAAGGTGAACTTCAACGGTGGGCACCGGATCGACTGCCAGCGCATCGCCGATCGCGCGGCTGTAATGGGTCCAGGCGCCGGCGTTGACGATCGCCCCATCGGCGGTGGCCGAGACCCGATGAAGGTAGCCGCAGAACTCAGCCTCCGAATTTGACTGGAAAAAGATCGGTTCGATCCCGTATTCGCCCGCCCAGCCGCCGATCCGGTATTCGAGCTCGGACAGGCTGAGGCCGCCATAGAGCTCCGGATCGCGTTTCTCGAGCACGTCGAAGTTGACCCCGTGGAGGACCGCGACGCGGTTGTTGGCGCGACTCACGGCAGCAGCTCCTCGACCGAGGCGAGGATGGCCGCGTCTTCGACGGGTCGGTCGATCAGGGGCTCTCCGGGCACGTTCAACAAGACGAAGCCTACCCCGCGCGAGGTCTTCTTCTTGTCGAACTGGACCGTCTCGACCACGGCGGCCGGATCGACTGCCGGGTCGAGTTCGACCGGCAGCCCGTGGCGCAGGTTCCATTCGCGTACCTGCTCGCGCAGCCCATCCGCGCCGGAAAGCCGGAGCGCGGCCAGGAGACCGAGGGCGATCGCCTCGCCGTGGCGGTAACGCTCATAGGAGGTGACCGATTCGATCGCGTGTCCGACCGTGTGGCCGAGGTTGAGCTGGGCCCGCAAACCCGTGTCCCGCTCGTCGGCCGCGACCACGGCGCATTTGTAACGGGCGCAGGCGAAGACGAGATCGGCTCTGGTGAGAATTTCCCCCGGCTCGAGGGCCGCCACTTCTTCCCAAAGGCCGCCGCCGGCCAGCAGCGCGGTTTTGACTACCTCCGCCATGCCGGCCGTAAGTTCCGCTTCCGGCAGGGTGGCGAGAGTGTCGACATCGCTGATCACGGCCGAAGGAAGGTGGAACGCGCCGACGTAGTTCTTTCCCTCGGGCAGGTCCACCCCGGTTTTGCCGCCGTATGCCGAATCGACCTGGGCGACCAGCGTGGTCGGCACCTGGACCACCGGGATGCCACGCTGATACGAGTGGGCGGCAAACCCGCCGAGGTCTCCGACCACACCGCCGCCGAGGGCGATCAGCCGGTCGGAGCGGGTCACCCCGGCCCGGGCCATGTCCCGCAACGAGTGGTCGAACTGGGCCATCGTCTTCGCGGTTTCGCCGGGTGGCACCGTGAAGGTTGCGGCCAGCTCGCCGAGCCGGTCCGCGTAGAGCGGGCCGACTGCCTCGTCGGTAAAGCAGAACGAGCGGCCGCTGCCCGGCATTGCCGCTGATCCTTCTCCGAACAGCGGCGAACCGAGCAGCTCGCGGCCGACGTAGACCGGGTACTCGCCACCGGAGCTCTCAGCCCAGAACATGCGGGTGCCCTCGGGTAGTTCTTCGAGACCACGGACCGCCTCGTAGGCGCGGTCCCAGATGCGCCGCGCGACCCCGGGCAGGATCGCGTCCGCGACCGAGTCATAGAGCAGCTGGCGGCGTTTGAACAGGGCCCGAAACGCGGATTCGTCGCGAGCCAAGGGGCGCTTCGAGTTGCGAACTCGGCGCCAGGCCACGTCCGCGCTGATCTCCAGCCACACGACCGTGTGACCGTCGACGGCCAGCTCTTCCCGGATCGCCTCCGACTCCACGGCGCCACCCCCCAGCGCGAGCACGTCGATCGAGGGGTCGGCCAATGACCCGATCACCACCTCGTTCTCGAGTTCGCGAAAGGCGGCTTCGCCTTCCTCCTCGAAGATCTGTGCGATCGGGCGGCCGGCCCGTTCCTCTATGGCCAGGTCGGCGTCAACCGTGTGAAGGCCGTGCGCGGCGAGTTCGACCAGGGCCGTCGACTTGCCGGCGCCCATGAACCCGACCAGACAGATCATCGCCAGCCGATTCGCTCTTTGTAGGCGTCGATCGCGGCCAGCACATCGTCGATGTGATCGCCGCCGAACTTCTCACGGTAGGTCTTGACCATGGCCAGGCAGACCATCGCCTCGCCGACCACCGCCGCGGCCGGGACGACGGTCGAGTCGGTCCGCTCCTTGTGGGCCTTGGCCGGCTCCTTGGTCACGGTGTCGACCGAGCGGAGCGGCTTGGTCATGGTCGAGATCGGCTTGATCGCCGCCCGGACCGATAGCGGCATCCCGTTGGTCATGCCACCTTCGAGGCCACCTGCGTGGTTGGTCTCGCGGTAGTAGCCCCGCTCTTCGGAGTAGAAGATCTCGTCGTGGGCCTGCGAGCCGGGCCGGCCGGCCACATCCCAGGCCTGGCCGATCGAGACGCCCTTGATCGACTGGATCGAGCAGATCGCCTGGGCGAGGCGACCATCGAGCCGGTCTTCCCAGGAGATGTGGCCACCGAGCCCCGGCACGAGCCCGAAGACCCGCACCTCGAAGGTTCCGCCCAGGCTCTCGTTCTTCTTGCGCAGGACGTTGATCTCCTCGACCATCGCGGCCGAGGTCTCGGGGTCGAGGCAGCGGACCGGGTCCTCGTCGACACCCTCGAAGTCCTCGATCGTCAGGTCATCGCGTTCGGGCGCGGTCACGGAACCGATCTGGGTGACGTGACTGCGGACGGTGACCCCGACAGTGGTCAGGAAGGCCCGGGCGATCGCGCCCGCTGCGACCCGGGCGGCGGTCTCACGAGCGCTGGCCCGCTCCAGGATCGGCCTCAGGTCGTCGTGCTTGTATTTCCACATCCCGACCAGGTCGGCGTGGCCTGGACGCGGCATCGTGACCGGCGGGATCTCCCCCTCGATCGGCCAGGGATTCATCCGCTCGTCCCAGTTCTTGTAGTCCTTGTTGGCAACAAGCGCTGCGACCGGCCCACCCATCGTCCGGCCGTGTCGAACTCCTGCCCGGATCTCGACCCGGTCGGTCTCGATCTTCATGCGGCCGCCACGGCCGTGGCCGAGCTGGCGGCGAGCCATGTCGCTGTCAAGGGTCTCGCGGTCCAGTTCGAGACCGGCCGGCAGTCCCTCGACGATCGTCACCAGGCCGGGCCCGTGGGACTCGCCCGCGGTTGTGAATCGAAAACTCATTGAGGCTTCTAGGCTATTGACAACCGCATGCCCGACGCTGTCTCAATCAACCTGGGGTCGCACCCCTGCATATGGCTGCCCGTCGGCTGCTGATCGTAATGCTGATCTTGCTGGGGATTTCGTCCGCTTTGGCGATCGTCCTCCCCAAGCCCGGCCGGGATGATCCTCCCCCGGAAAAGAGCGCCGCGACGGGGGCGAACGGAGCTACCGGGACGACCGGGGCGGACGAGAAAGACGATGCGAGCGGCGAGAGCTCCTTTCCCGATGCGGATGAAAACGAAGAGGACGCGGACGCGAAGGCCGAGGCCGGTAGCGCACGGTACGAGTCGGTTCGCCTGGTGGCCGGAAAGCCCGTTGAGATCGAGGCCCGCCCAGGCTCCCGCCTGGTCTTGACCGTGAAGTCGCAGGAAGGGTCGGCCGTCGAGATCGAAGGGCTCGGCCTGACCGGATTCGCCGACCCATACGCCCCAGCGATCTTCGACCTGATTCTCCCCTCGGAACCGGGAAGGTACGCGGTAAGCGCCCCAGGAGCGAAACCCAGCGCGGTAATCGACACCCGCCCCTGAGCCAATCTCGCCGGTGGGTCGGATTTCCGGTGTCAGGACCGGAAATCCGACCCACCGGGTGTCAGGCGCGGGCGGCCTGGCGCATCGCTTCGAGGTCTGGCTGCTTTCCGGTCCAGATCTCGAAGGAGCGAGCTCCCTGCCGGACCAGGATCTCCAGTCCGTCCACCGTCGCGGCGCCGCCTTTCTCGGCAGCTTCGAGCAGGGTCCCCGGAACTTCGCCATAGACCATGTCGACCACCGTCTGGCCGGGCCGGAAGCCACCCGGGTCCAACGGCAGGTCCGCGAGTCCGTCGCCCCCTCCGAGACCTGCCGCCGAAGCGTTGACGATCACCTCGAAACGACCCGGATCGATCCCCCCGTGCTGCTCGTGCGGGATCACCTCTACCCCGAGTTCGCTGGCCAAGGATTCTGCTTTGGACCAGGTGCGGTTCCAGAGCATCACGTCCATGCCGGCTTCGGCAAGCGCCCAAACCACCGCCCTGCCGGCCCCGCCGGCCCCCAACGCGAGGGCGGGCCGGCCGGCCAGCCCATCGGTCGCGTCTCCGAGAGCGTCGATCAACCCGGGGGCGTCGGTGTTTTCGGCCAGGATGCGACCATCCCTGAAGATAAGGGTGTTGGCGGCGCCGATCGCGGCCGCGGCAGGGCTCGCCTCATCGGCGAGCGCGAGCGCCGCTTCCTTATGCGGGACGGTGACATTGACCCCGGCGAATCCCTGCCCGGGCAGCCCCCGGACCAGGCTCGTGAAGTCAGCCGGCTCCACGTCGATCGCCTCGTATCGCCACGCGTCCAGGGCAGCCCGAGCGAGAGCCGCGTTCTGCATCGCCGGGGAGCGGGAATGGGCAACCGGGTGGCCGAGGACGGCGAGACGGGGCATCAGCAGTCGGTCGGCGAACCGCCCGCCTCCTCCTGGGCTTGCTGGTACTTCTCGACATTGCGGTTGTGCTCTTCCAGCGAGGAAGAGAAGACATGCTCGCCGCAGGCGCCGGGCTTGACCACGTAGAGCCAGACGTCGGAGTCCGCCGGGTGGGCGGCAGCCTCGATCGAAGCCAGGCCCGGATTGCCGATCGGACCTGGAGGCAGGCCCTGATTGGTGCGGGTGTTGTAGGGCGAATCGGTGGCCAGGTCCGATTCGGTCAGCGGCTCGGTCCAGTTGTCGAGCGCGAAACGGATCGTCGCGTCGATCCCGAGCGGCTCCCCCTTCTTGAGGCGGTTGTAGATCACCGCGGAGACCAGCTTGCGCTCCTTCGGCACCGATACTTCCCGTTCGATCATCGAGGCGATGGTCAGCACGTCGTACACGGTCAGGTTCTTCGACTTCGCGTACTTCATGTTGACCCCGGCGATGTTGTCCTTGAAGGCCTGGAGCTGTTCGGCGACCAGATCCTCGACATCGGCGGTCGGCTTCAGCTCATAGGTAGCCGGGAAGAGGAACCCTTCGAGGTTCTCTGCTCTCCCCTGGGCGCCGTACTGGTTCGGGTTGAACCCTTTGACCTTGACCGTGGCCGCCATGTAGTCACCCGGGATCCCTGCGGCCTTGACCACGTCGGCGGTCTCCGACCGGCTGAGGCCCTCCGGGATCGTGACCGTGATCGTCTTCTTAGAAGTGGTCTGGGTCAACTCGTCGATCGCGGCCGAATAGGACATGTTCTCGCGGAACTTGTGGACGCCATGGTTGAGGTCGCCACGCTTGCCGGAGAGCGTGGCGCGGATCTCGAACAGGGTCGAGTTGGAGATCACGTTCTTCTCGGCCAGCAGATCGCCGATCTGGCCGACGCTGTCGCCAGCCGGCACGTTGACCGGGAAAAGCTCCCCGTCACCGTCGCCCTTGAAAGGCTGAAACAGGGCGAAGAAGAACCAGATGACGATGATCAGGCCGACAACGCCGGCCGCCGCGGCGACGATTCGACCCGTGTGCGCTCCGCCCGATCCACCCCGTCCGCGACCACTCGCGCGGGCCCCCGTCCCACGGGGAGCTTTGGATCTCCTCGGAGTCCGGGGAGTCTTTCCCCCGCCGGCCTGTCGTCGGTTGGCCCGTTCCTGACGGCGGAGCGCCCTTTCGACGGCTTCGGGGTCGTTCGGATCGTGCTCGGGGAGATCGTCAAACCAGCGGTCGGTCATTGCCCGCGCTCCCCGGGCTCTGCCCGGCTGGCCGCCGCCTGAAGGTAGCTTTCCAGCAGGTGTGCAGCGGCGATCGAGTCTTCGGCCGATCCGGCGCCGGTCTGCCGGCGGGTCTGCGCCGCCATGCGGGTCGTGAAGCGTTCGTCCCAGGTCTCGACCGGCACCTCGACCGCCTCACCGAGGTCGCTGGCGAAAGCGCGGGTCAGCGCGGTCTGGCCGGAGTCCTCACCGGAGAGCGAAACCGGGAGTCCGACCACGATCATCTCCACCTCGCGCTCCGATGCGAGCCGAGCGACTTCAACCACCTCGGGCGGTTCGATCGCGGAGATCGGGGTGGCGAGGGTTCCCGTCGGATCGGAAATCGCGCAGCCGATCCTGGCCGTCCCGTAGTCGAGTGCCAGGATGCGCATCAGCTCCCGATGGCAGCCATCTAGCGGGACTCCAAGTACTCGCGGGCGGCGGCCAGCGCTTCAGCGACCCCGTCTGGGTTCTTGCCGCCGGCCTGGGCCATCTCATCGCTGCCGCCTCCGCCGCCACCGATCTTCGGTGCGGCCGCGGCGATCAGTTCGCGGGCCGATGCGTTGGTCGCGTGATCGGCAGTGAGCAGCGCGACCATCCCGACCTTGCCGGAATCCGAGTCGACCCCGGCCAGCACCGCGGTCGCCCCCGAGGCGCCCTGAACCTGCTTGGCAACCTGGAGAATCTCCTTCGGGTTCCCGAGCGGGACTTCGGCCAATACCACGCCGACGCCACCGATCTCCTCGGCTTGACCGGCCAAGTCGGAGGCGAGCTGGCCCTGCTGCTCGCGGGCGGCCTTCTTCTCGCCTTCGCTCGCCGCGGCCAGCTTCTCGGACGCCTCGCGGGCGGCCCGCAGCGGGTCACGGGCATCACCGAGCAGGTGGCCGACCTCCTCCAGTTCAGCTGAGCGCTCCCGGAACCAGTCGATCGCATCCGGCCCGGTGATCGCTTCGACTCGGCGGACGTTTGCGGCCGAGGAGCTTTCGTGGACGATCTTGAAGATGCCGATCTCGGCGGTGTTTTCGACGTGGGTGCCGCCGCAGAGTTCGCGGGAGACGTTCTCCACCTCGACCACGCGGACCAAATCGCCATATTTCTCCCCGAACAGCGCCATCGCGCCGAGCTTCTCGGCTTCAGGCTTTTCCATCACCATCCAGCGGACCGGCTCGCCATCCTTGATCCAGCCGTTGACCCGGTCCTCGACCCAGGCGATGTCCTCTGGAGTCATCGCCTCACCATGGGAGAAGTCAAAGCGCAGCTTGTCGGGACGGACGGAGGATCCGGCCTGGTGGACATGACTGCCTAGCCGCTCGCGCAAGGCGGCATGGAGCAGATGGGTCGCGGTGTGGTTGCGCATCGTCCTGAATCGGGCTTCCCGATCGACCACGGCTTCAACCGTCGCTCCGGCCGGAGGCCAGGCCGTCTCACCGTTGCCGGGCGCCTTCAGCTCTATGACCTGGTCGTCCCCGACTCTGATCACGTCGCTAACCGTGACCTCGCCACCGTCCCAGATCAGCCGGCCGGAGTCGGCCACCTGACCACCTCCCTCGGCATAGAAGGGGCTTTGTTCGAGCTTGGCCAGCGCCGCGCCGTCAACCTGTTCGAGGGCTCCGATCCCGGTTTCGGCTCTCAGGAACTCGTAGCCGACGAACTCGGACTCCGTGGCCTGGCTGGCGAAAGCGAGGATCCTTTCGTGCCGGTCGGCTCCCTGCGCCCCGCTCGCGTTGCTGCGCGACTGATTTCGTTGCTGTTCCATCAGCGCTTCGAAGCCCTGGTCATCGACCGAGAGCCCCCGCTCCTCGACCATCTCGCGAGTCAGGTCGTAGGGAAAGCCGAACGTATCGTGAAGCCGGAAGGCATCGTCGGCGCTGATCCAAGAATTCTTCTCGGCCAGGGCCTGGGCGACGATCTCCTCGAGCAGCGCGGTGCCGCGGTCGAGCGTTCGACCGAAGCTTTCCTCCTCGGCGCGGACCCAGCGATCGATCCGTTCCCTTTCGGCGGCGACCTGGGGGTGGGCGTCGCCCATCATCTCGATCGTGCGGTCGGTGAAGTCGCCGAGCCACCTGCCTTCCAGACCGAGCGCCTTGCCCTGTTGGATGGCGCGACGCATCACCCGGCGGAGGACGTAGCCCCGGTCCTCGTTCGACGGCACGACCCCGGCGGCCAGCAGGAAGGTCATGCCGCGGCTGTGGTCGCTGATGATCCGCATCGCCCTGGTGCTCGCTTCGTCCGCGCCGTAGGTCAGGCCGGATTTTTCTTCGGCGAGCGAGATCAACGGCTGGAAGAGATCGGTGTCGTAGACCGAGTCGACGCCCTGGAGGATCGCCGCCATCCGTTCCAGCCCCATCCCGGTGTCGATGTTTCGCTGCGGCAACGGGGTCAGGCTGTTGTCCTCACCGAGGTCATAGGTCATGAAGACGTGGTTCCAGTACTCGAGGAAGCGGTCGCTGTCGTCCCCGGGACGGTCGTCCTCGGAGCCGAACTCGAGACCGCGATCGAGGTACATCTCGGAACAGGGACCGCAGGGTCCGGTCGGCCCACCCTGCCAGAAGTTCTCCGACCGGGGAAGTTGAACGATCCGCTCGTCGGGGACTCCCAGTCCCTTCCAGATCTCGATCGCTTCGTCGTCCGGCCCGAGGCCGAGCTCGTCGTCACCGCCGAACACGGTGATCCAGATCTGCTCCGGATCGAAACCGAAACCTTCGGTCGAGAGTTGCCAGCCGAAGGGGATCGCCTCTTCCTTGAAGTAATCGCCGAAGCTGAAGTTGCCGAGCATCTCGAAGAAGGTGAGGTGCCGCAGTGTTTTGCCGACTTCTTCTATGTCAGGGGTTCTGAAGCAGCTCTGGCTCGAGGTCAGGCGGGTCGCCGGCGGGGCCTCCCGGCCCAGGAAATATGGCTTGAACGGCTGCATTCCGGCCACGGTGAGCAGGGTCGAAGCGTCCTCCGGCGCGGGCACCAGTGAGGCCGAAGGCATGCGCCGGTGGCCTCGCTCCTCGAAAAAGGACAGATATGTCTCCCGGATCTCCGCCGACTTCATGAGAACGAGACCCTACTTTGATCCGCTTTGTCTGGCGATGGTGGCGTGCCCGACCACCACATCGCCGCTCATCAGGACAGCCGCCTGACCCGGCGCCGGACCGTCAAAGGGACGGTCAAGTTCGACTTCGAGAGCTTCGTGCCGTCCGGCCGGCGCCGAGATCCGGGCGGGTACCGGGTCCGTGTGGTACCTGAGGCGGACCCGGTCGACCCGGCGCCCGTCCCGGTGCATCACGGCGTTCCTGAGCCGGACGCGGTCGGTCGAGAGCCGCTTTCTGGATCCGACCCTGACCGTGTTGGTGGTCGCATCGGTACCGAGCACGTAGAGCGGCTCGGTCGAAGCGACGCCGAGTCCGCGCCGCTGGCCGACCGTGAAGTGATGATGGCCGGGGTGCTCTCCCAGTTCACGGCCTTCCGCATCGACCACCGGTCCCGGACGGTCACTCAGCCCGCCATGGCGCCTGAGAAATTCCTTCTTGCTCTGACCGGCGAGGAAGCAGAGGTCCTGGCTCTCGGGCTTCTTCGCAACCGAAAGACCTCCCCGCTCGGCGATCTCGCGAACCTCGCTTTTGGAAAGATCCGCCAGCGGGAACCGGAGCTTGGCGACGACTTCCGGGGGCAAGGCGGCGAGCATGTAGCTCTGATCCTTAGCTTCATCGCTGCCGGCCGCGATCAGGGCGCCGCCTTCGTCCACGACCACCCGGGCGTAGTGGCCGGTGACCAGGCTGCCGGCGCCCAAACGGTCGGCGAGGTCGACCATCGCCGCGATTCGCACCTCGCCGTTGCAGAGCACGCAAGGGTTGGGCGTGCGGCCCTCGCCGTAACCACGAAGGAACTCGCCGACCACGCGTTCGCGGAAGGGGCCCTCGAGGTCGAGGGTGAAGTGGGGCAGCCCGAGATCGTGGGTGAGCGACCTCGCTCCCAGCACCGCTTCCGGTGAACAGCAGGCTTTGGTTCCGTCGGTGTCCGGGTCGGCCCAGAGCTTGACCGTCACCGCGACAACGTCTGCGCCCCGCTCCCGTTCGCGCAGGGCGGCGACGGCGCTGTCGACCCCGCCCGAGACCGCGACCAGCACCCGGCCCTCGACCGGGTCGGAGATCATCTCGCCGGACGAAACGGCCGCCGAGAGGGCGCGGTGAAGCGCGTCTGCGGTCAACATCGCGGCGTGGCGCCGGGCGGGACTGAGACCGCCTAGCTCCGCCTCGATCCGATCCGCGCCGATCCGGGCAGCTTCCAGCACCGACTCGCCTTCGACCAGTTCACAGACGCAGGCGCAGGCTGCCCTGGTCGCTGCGCAGCCTTCCGTTCCGAAGGCCGCGGCGGTGATCATTCCCGAATCGACGCTCAAAGAGACGCGGGCGAGATCGCCGCAGGCAGCGCCACCCGCGGCTCCGGTGAACGACCCGGGGGGCGTTTCCGCCTCGTGCGAGCGGTCGGCGACGTATTCGGCCAGCAGCGATTCCATCCAGTGAAGGTTAAATGCTCGAAACGTCGGGCGGATACGCTCCCCGCCATGAGCACCGGCTGGACTTCAGATGACATTCCTGATCAGAGCGGGCGCGTCGCGGTCGTAACGGGAGGAAACAGCGGTATCGGGCTGATCACCTGCCGCGAGCTGGCGCGCCATGGAGCCCGGGTGATCCTGGCCTGCCGCAGCGAGCAGAAGGGCGAGCAGGCTGTCCGCCAGATCCGCTCCGCGCTCGGCGACGCCGGCAAGGACGTTGAGATCGAGATCCGGCGTCTGGACCTGGCCTCGCTCGAGTCGGTCCGTGAGTTCGCGGAATCGGTCGACGCGGACCTCCCCGACGGACTGGATCTGCTGGTCAACAACGCCGGCGTGATGGCCACGCCGCAGCTCAGGACCGAGGACGGGTTCGAGCTCCAGTTCGGGACCAATCACCTCGGCCACTTCGCCCTCACCGGACGTCTCTTCGACGCCCTGAAGCGGAAACAGGATTCGCGCATCGTGACGATCAGCTCGGTGATGGCCAACCGGGGCAGGCTGAACTTCGACGACCTGCAGTCGGAAGAGGGATACGGCCGCTGGCGCGCCTACTGCCAGTCGAAACTGGCCAACCTCGTTTTCGCACTCGATCTCCACTCCCTGATCGGCGAGGCGGGGCTGGAGATGAAGAGCCTGGCGGCCCACCCCGGAGTCTCGGACACCAACCTGACGAGCGCCGGCAACGACCTCGACTCCAGTCTCTTCGGACTGGTTTCGAAGCCCTTCCTGAAGTTGAGTGACATCGCCTTCGCCCAGTCACCGGAAATGGGAGCGTTGCCCACATTGAGGGCCGCCACGGACCCGGGACTCGCCGGAGGCAGCTACATCGGGCCGGACGGCTTTCGCGGATTCCGTGGCAATCCAGTCGTCGTGACCCCGCGCAGGCTCGCTCTCAACCATGAGGTCGCGGAGCGGCTATGGAAGGCGTCGGTCGAGGCGACCGGAGTCGATTTCGACTTCCCTCCGGCCGCCGCTCCCGCCTGATCCTTCCCTTCCGAGGTTCGGCCTTCGCCTAACGCCTGATGCCGATCCTGACGTTCCGCCGCACGGAATTACCCTTGTCGGCCTGAACCGCCAGGTAAACGTTCACGATTCCGGAACGCCGACGGGTCAGCAGGTTCCTGATCCGTGCCGGGACCGTGACCCGGAAGTTGGCGGACCTGCCCGCTCCGATCCGGTTCGGACCGAGGACACGGGTCGTCACGACCCGACCCCGGGAGCGGGCACGCCCCTGTCGTTGCCACACCGTGCAGGCTGCGCGTGGACAGGTGACCTTGACCATCGCCACCGGTTTGGCCCCGACCCGACGAACCAGCACCAAGCGCTTGACATGCGGTGTCGCGTTGTTTCCGCTGGGCCCGGTGGGACCGGTCGGACCCTTCGGCCCTGTGGCCCCGGTCGCGCCGGTTCCGGTCGGCCCGGTCGACCCTGTCGCGCCTGTGTTGCCGGTCGCTCCGGTGCTGCCCGTCGTGCCAGTCGGCCCGGTCGAACCGGTGCCTCCGGTAGGACCGGTCGGCCCGGTCGCCGATTCCACTCCTTTTCCGGTGAGACTTACCTCGCGCCAGCCGCCGGCGAGATTGAGCGTGTCGGTCTTGGTCCCGGTCGTGGCCGGGTCGAAATCGACCCCGACGCTGCATACGTGACCTGGGAGCAGAATGACGTTGTCACACTCGAGGTAGTCCGACGGCAGCGAGAAATCGGTCCCCGAATCGAGGCTCGCGGATCCGACGTACATCGGCAGCACATAGTTGTCGTTCTGCATGTAGACCTGCTGGGTCGCGATCGGATTGCCGAGGAAGACGTCTCCGAAGTTCCGGGTAGTTCCACCGATTACCCGAGGAGCGAACGCGAACACGGCGACCCTCCAGTGGACGAAGTCGGCAACCCACAGGTTTCCCTGCCAGTCGGCCGTCACCGCCGAGGCACTGCTGAACTGCCCGGGGGCATTTCCGTATGAACCGATCTGCTCGGTGAAGTCACCATTCGGCGCGAATTTCTGAACGCGGTCGAAGCTGTCGATCACGTAGATGTTGCCCTCCTCACCGACCGCGACATCGATCGGAAATTCGAACCGACCCGATCCTCCGATCGTAAGAAGAGGAGCTCCCGTCGCATCGAACTTCTCCACCTGGTCGGCCATGTAATCCGCAACCCAGACCGATCCGTCGCTTGCAACATCCAGGCCGTTTGGCCCAGTCAGGTTGGTGCTCCATTGCGTCACGAATCCCGTGAAAAGGTTGAACTTCTGGACCGTCGATTTGAGTTCATCGGTCACGTAGAAATCCCCGTCGGAGCCGACTGCGATCGCCTTGAGGCTCAGGAACTCACCGGGGCCGCTACCTAACGATCCGAAGCTGGCGATGGAATCACCGTGGGAGTTGAAAACCCGCACCTCGGGAACGTTGTTTTCGATTATGTAGATTCGACCCACGTCGTCGACGGCCACCGACTCGGGGCCGTTCGGGTCGGTGACGACCCTGCCCTCCGATTTTCCGTCGGCCGTGTAGCGATAGATCCCGTTTGTCCGGGCCACGTAGATCTTTCCATCACTGTCCACGTCCATGCCAGTCTGGAAATCCGCGGCGCCGACCCAGTCAGTGATGAATTGCTGTGTGTCGGCGGACGCTCCGGCCGGCAGCCAGATCAACAGTGCCATAGCGATCAGGCCGAAGACGTGCCCGGTCTTGCGTAGATAGGAAGTCATTCCCCCTCCTCGATTGGTTCCCTCCCCGAACCGTACAAGGCGGCCAGGCGGCGGGTCAAGTACTCAAATGCGCGAAAAAGAGGCCCCAACCTGCCGTCGCCGCCTCCGGCATTGATCCCTTTATAAAAAGGTGGGTGCCTATCTTCGTCCCGCGGGGGACATCGAAATCAGCTCCCGTGCCGTTGATGTTGGGTCAATTTACGAGACGGCAAACGAACAGGTTCGAGCCTCAAAACCAACCTAGCACGCCGAGCCTGCGTAATGAGCGGGAAAGGTCAATCGAGGTCCAGGCCGGAGACGAACTCCTCCGCCTCCGACCAGTGACCGGGCGGAACCTGCAGCTGGATGTCACCCCGGTTGAAATGGTCGAGCTCCCAATCCGAAGTCAGTTCAGCTTCCAGACCCGCCTCACGAAGCCGGTCGCGCCAGGCCAGAGCCGTGGCGAGATCCTCGAATTCGTGCACGACCTCCCAGTCGTCGAAGCGGGGATCGCCGATGTGGATGCGTCCCGACCCATCCCCGATCGATTTCACCTTCTCCTTGAAGCGATCGAAGAGGCTCATGGGTGAATCCTAATCCTGGCCGGGCAGCTTCTTCGTGCGCAGTTCGATGCCGACCTCACGCAACTGAACCCCGTCAACGGGGGCCGGGGCGCCGGTCAGCGGGTCGCCGCCGGATGCCGTCTTCGGGAAAGCGATCACATCGCGAATCGATTCGAAGCCGGCTAGGAGGGCGGCGAACCGGTCCACGCCGTAAGCGATACCACCGTGGGGCGGAGCCCCGTATTTGAGGGCATCGAGCAGGAAACCGAACCGTTCCTCTGCTTCCTCGGTGGATATTCCCAGCGCGGCGAAAATCTGTGACTGCAGCTCAGGCTTGTTGATACGGATCGACCCGCCACCGATCTCGACCCCGTTCCAGACCAGGTCATAGGCCTCGGCCCGCGCCTCGCCAGGGTTCTCAGGATCGAACTCACCCTTCGGTGCGGTGAAGGGATGGTGCAGCGCGTCCCAGCGATCCTCATCCTCGTTCCATTCGAAGAGCGGCCAGTCGACGATCCAACAGAAGCGGTTCCCGGCATCGGCTGGAATCAGGTCCCACCGCTCGGCCAGGCGGGTCCGGAGCCCGCCGAGGATGTGAGCGACCATCGCGGGCTGATCGGCAGCGACCAGCATCAGGTCGCCCTCTACGGCGCCCATCGCGTCGTTCAAGTTCTTGAGCTCTTCCTCGGAGAGGAACTTGGCGATCGGCGCGCGCCAACCGTCGCCCTCGCGGAAGGCCCAGACCAGGCCCTTGGCTCCGAGCTCCTTGGCGTCGTCGATCAGCCCGTCGAGCTGCGCGCGCGAGAGTTCGCGTTGGCCGAAGTTGATGCCCTTGACCTGCCCCCCGCCTTCGATCACGCCACCGAAAGCTTTGAACTCCGTGCCACGAAGGATCTCGGTCAGATCGGTCAGCTCGTAGCCGTAGCGCAGGTCCGGCTTGTCGGAGCCGAAGCGCCCGATCGCCTCGTCGTAACACATGCGCTGGAAGGGGATCTCCGCTTGAACTCCCATTTCGTCGAGTACGTAGCTGATCAGCCTCTCGTTGACGGCGATCACGTCTTCTCCGTCGACGAAACTCATCTCGATGTCGAGCTGGGTGAAGTCGGGCTGGCGGTCGGCCCGCAAATCCTCGTCGCGGAAGCAGCGCGCGATCTGGAAGTACCGCTCGAAGCCGGACATCATCAGCAACTGCTTGAAAAGCTGAGGCGACTGCGGCAGCGCGTAGAACGACCCTCGTTGAAGCCTTGAGGGAACCAGGAAGTCGCGGGCCCCTTCGGGCGTCGAAAGCGTGAGGATCGGCGTCTCGATCTCGAGAAATCCTTCGGCGTCGAGGAAGGAGCGCATCGCCGTGGTCAGTCGGTGTCTCAACTCGATCGCGCCCTGCATCTGCTCGCGACGCAGGTCGAGATACCGGTATTTGAGCCGGGTCTCCTCACCGACCTCACCGTGGAAACCCTCGATCTCGAACGGCGGCGTCTCGGCCTCGGCGAGGATCTCGGCCTCCTTCACCCGCACCTCGAACTCCCCTGTCCGCATGTCGGGGTTGATCGTCTCTTCCGAGCGCGTGACGACGTCACCGGAGACGCTGATCACGTATTCGGAGCGGAGGCCGTGCCCGAGCTCATGGGCACCCCCCGCCTCATCCGGGTTGAAGACGAGCTGCACCAGTCCGGTGCGGTCACGCAGGTCGATGAAGATCAGGCCGCCGTGGTCGCGGCGACGGTGGACCCAGCCGGAGAGCCGGACCTGGCCCCCAACCTTGTCGTCGAGAACCTGGCCGCACCAGGTATCGCGGTACGAGTTCGGTGCGAGGGCGGGACTCTCAGAAGTTGTGGGCCGAGGCGCAGACATGGCCTCGCAGTCTTTCAAGAAACGAGCGGGCTCATCCTCGACCCGCGCTCGCTTACAACTTGACCCTCACCTTGTAGACATGGAAGATCGTGCTCGGCTTCCGGGCCCGTTTGCGGAAGACCCGTTTCGAACGGATCTTCTGGCGGACCACCAGTCGCTTCGCATCGACGTAGGTCATCTTCTCGACCTTTGCCCGGAAGGCGGGCTTGATCAGGAAGGTGATCCGCTTCCACTTGTTCGACTTGGTCACGACCTTCTTCGCCTTACCCATCGCCTTGCCGCGCTTCTTCTTGGTCATCGGCACCGCGACCGAACGGCACTTGGGACGGAAGCGAGCCGGACACTTGAGCCGGATGTGGAGGCGCTTGCCGTCGAAGGTTGCGGTGGCGTCGGTCGGGTTTTTGAGACCGGGCAGCGGTTGCTCCCCCGGTTTGAAGAACTGGACCGCGCCGATGTCGCACGAGTCAGCCGGTCTCGCCCGGTCGTTCTGGTCGGTGGTCGGGCACTGGTCAGGGGCGGTCGTGCCACCTGCCCCGATCGCCGGGGACCCTTCCAGCAGAGCGTGAGTCGGGGTGGATCCACCGTTGTCGGCCAGCGGACCCAACTTCGCGTCGCTGACCACCAAATTCGTGCCGGGATTGAACCCGACCAGACAGGCGAGCGGCCCCAGCGGCTGGGTCTGAAGGGTGTGGCGGGGGAAGAAGGTTGGGCCCGCTGAGCAGTCCGTGGCCTGACCGGGCGGGGTAGCCGGCTTGCCTTCATTGCCGGCGTTGATCACGTTGGTGAAGTTGATCGAGGTAGCCACGGCGTCGGCGAATCCTCCGCCCCCGCCGTTCCCGTTGCCATCGGCGTCGGCCACGTTCTCGGCGATGGTCGAGCTGCGCACGGTCGCGGTGGCTCCGCCCGGGAGATAGAGCCCGCCACCGTTTCCGTTGGCGCGGTTGCCGGAGATGGTGCTGTTGATCATGGTCATGCTCGAGTAGACCGCGATGCCACCGCCCTCAAAGTCGCTTCGGTTGCCGGAAACCGTGCTGCTGTCCACCGAGAGCGCGCCGGTCGTGTTGATGATCGCTCCCCCGTCGGCGATCTGCCCGGCCAGGTCGCCACCGGTGATCCAAAGATCCCGCAACGAAAACGCGCCGGTGGTCGCCTGGTCGAAGACGCGGTCCAGTCCGTTCCCGTCGATCTTGACCTTGGCATTCTCGCTTGCCGGTCCGATGGTCAGGGCGCCGGCGCCCCGGACGTCGAAGTCACCGGTCATGTTGGTGTCCTCACCGGTACCGGCGATCGTGATCTTGTAAGTCCCGGCCGGCAACCGGATCTCGTCGGCGCCGGAGCCCTGATTGCACCCGTCGACGGTCGAATCGGTGTTCGCGGCGGTGATCGCCTCCCGCAGCGAGCAGGTTGCCGGCGTGCCGCCCCACGTGTCATCGGTCGTGTTGACGTTGATCGTCGTCGCGTTCGCCGCCGGCGCGACGAGCAAGGCCAGGAGAGCGAAAGCCCCTGCCGTAAACGCTTTCATCGCAACTGCCCTCCTGTGTTCGAACGGGCCTCCCCAGATGTGGCCCCTGCGCAGAAGCTATGCGGAGCGTCTCATGCTGTCAAGGCTGACGCGGAGGCGAGCCCTCAGGGGCGGATCAGGCCGGCGACGTCCTTGGGGTCGACCGTCCGCTGGTCGCCGGTGTCCATGTCTTTGAGCGAAGCGGTCCCGCCGGGCTCGAGGATCAGCGTGTGGGCGGCGCCGACCCGGTCGGCCTGCTTGAACTGGCCCTTGACGCTCCGGCCGGCGAGGTCCATCTCCACCGCCAGGCCGAGGTGACGCAGCTCGGAGACGATCGCGACCGCCTTGGTGGTCAGTTCCGGATCGGGCACGACCACGAAAAGATCCGCCCGGGCCGAGGTGACTTCCTCGTCCAGGGCGAGCAGGATCCTTTCGATCCCGGCCGCCCAGCCGACCGCCGGGGTGGGCGGACCGCCGAGCTGCTCGATCAGGCCGTCGTAGCGGCCACCGCCACCGATCTCGGACTGGGCGCCGAGTCGGTCGCAGACGAAAGAGAAGATCGTGCGGGTGTAGTAATCGAGGCCGCGGACCAGGGTGGGATCGATCGTGAACTCGACCGAAGCCGCACCCAGCAACGACTTGACCTGCGCGAAATGCTCGGCGTCCTCGTCGCTGAGGAAGTCCAGCAGGTGCGGCGCTTCGGCCATCACCGCCTGGGTTCCCTCGTGGTCTGAGTCGAAGGCCCGGAGCGGATTGATCTCGATCCGTTCGCGCACGTCACCGGAGAGGTCCTCCTCGCGGGAGCGCAGGTGCGATTTGAGCTCTTCTAGGTAGGCAGCGCGCGCGTCGAGCGAGCCTAAGCTGCCGAGCCTTAGCTCGACCCCGGGCACGCCGAGATCTTCGATCAGGTCGCTGATCAAGGTGATCACCTCGACGTCGGCCAGCGGCGAGTCGGACCCGATCGCCTCGGCGCCGATCTGGTGGAACTGCCGGTGACGGCCGGCCTGGGGGCGTTCGTGCCGGAAGAAGGGCCCGGCGTAGGAAAGCTTCACCGGCTGCGGCCACTTGTGCATGCCGTGTTCGACGTAGGCCCGGCAGATCGGGGCGGTGCCTTCCGGCCGCAGGGTCAGCGACCTTTCCCCCTTGTCTTCGAAGGTGAACATCTCCTTGCGGACGATGTCGGTCGATCGGCCAACCCCACGTTCGAAAAGGGCGGTGTCCTCGAAGATCGGGGTGGCGATCAGCCGGTAACCGGCCAGCCCGAAGATCTCGCGGGCCGAATGCAGCAGTCGCTCCCGCTGCGCACTGCTGTCGGGCAGGATGTCGAAGGTGCCGCGTGGCGCCTTGAACTTCTCGGCCATCGCTCAGCTCACCTCGGGATCTCGGTCAGGAAGGGATTGGTGGCCAGTTCCGCCCCGAGCGAGGTCACGCCCATGTGGCCGGGAAGCACGCGGGTTTCCTCGGGGAAGGTTGTGACCAGCAGGCGGATCGATTCGAGCAGGGTCTCCCAATCGCCACCGGGCAAATCGACCCGGCCGACCGACCCCTGGAAAAGCACGTCGCCGGAAAGCAGCAGGGCTGCCTCGGGGATCGAGTAGGTGACGTGTCCGGGGCTGTGCCCGGGCGTGAACAGCACGTCGATCTCCATCCCGGCCAGGGAGAGGCGTTCGCCTCCGGCGACGGTGTGCTCGGCGTCCCAACTCTCGTAGGGGCCGATACCCGGCCAGGGCACATAGGCCATCACGTCGGCGAGGATCGGCACCTCGATCTCAGGGCAGTAGACCGGGGCCCCGGTCTGTTTGGTGATCGGCGCCACGGCGCCGATGTGGTCGAAGTGACAGTGGGTGAGCAGGATCGCCTCAAGCTCGAGCCCCCGCTCGGCCAACGGGGCGAGCAGGCGCTCGGCCTCGTCCCCGGGGTCGATCAGAAGCGCCTTGCCGGTCCCTTCCTTGAAGATCAGGTACGAGTTCTCGGCGACCGGCCCGACCGTGGTTTGGATGACCTCGAGCCCGGTCATCTCAGTTCTTGCTCTTGGCCCGGATGCGTTGGCGTTCGCGCCGGCGCCAGAGGAAAAGATCCATGTAATAGCCGGCCGGGATGTAGAAGATCAGCATCACGATGCCGATGATCAGCGAGGTGTCGAGCGGCCGGCCGAAGAGCACCATCAGCAGCACGACGAAGATGCCGGAGGCGATCAGTCCGCGGAAGGTCGCGCCCTTCCAGGTCGGAGGGGCATCACCTTTCTGCATCGAACGGCTGCGACCGCTTCCGCTTGAACGAGCTTGGCTCTTCGCTTCGGCCCGGGTTCGGGGCCGGGATCGGCGGGAAGTATCGAGGTTGCCGGCCTGGGTGCCGCGCTTCTTCCGGTTGCGCTTCTTCTTCGTCTGTGCCACGGTCGAAACTTATCGGACCGGGTGCCTCAGCCGGACTCCCCACGCGGCTTCAGGCGGCGTTCGATGATGTGGAAGGAGGGGTCGAAATCGCGGATCGGAACGTCCTCCGGATAGTCCTCGAGCGCCGCCTCGGGGATCAGGCCGATCAGTTCCCCCTCGACCACAGCCGTGCCGCGGAGCGCCGCCTCTTCCTGCACCGCCCCGACGATCTCGCAAAGTGGAGTGGCGATCGGGTCGTGCACGTTGGTTGAAACCTGGGCCCTCCCGGTCGATAGCGCCAGGCCGATCGCCCGGACCCCCGGAATTCCTTCGTCCGGGCTTTCCCTGATCGCGGTCGCGATCTCCCGTGCGATCCGGAGATCACCGGTCGCCAGCTCGAGGTTGAACGCGGCAAGAGGCGCCCGGGCGGTGACCAGGGTCGCTCCGGCGGTCGGATGAGGCTGGTTCGGGCCGAAGTCGGGCTTGAGCGCGCCGGAGGTCATGCGCTGCCAGAGGGCGTCGATCCCGCCGGCCCGAAAGTAGGCGCGCTCACGGCGGTCGGGGCCGCTGGCGAGATCTCCATAGAGGAAGACCGGCACCCCCATCGCCCCGATCGCCGCGCCAACCTCCTTCGCGACCTCGCAGGCCATCTCCCGGCGCTTCTCGCTGAGCCAGACCACCGGGCAGACATCGAGCGCGCCGATCGCCGGATGTAGCCCCTGCCACGCGGTCATGTCGATTTCGACGGTCGCGGTGCCGGCCAGGCCGGTCAGCGCCTCAGCCAGGGTCTCGGCCGGCCCGGCCAGGGTGAACACTGCCCGGTGGTGGTCGATATCGGCGTGTCGATCCAGAAGGGTGATCTCCTCACCGAGCGCGGCTTCCAGACGGTCTAGCCTGGCGAAGTCGCGACCCTCGGAGACGTTGGGCACGGCCAGCAGGCTCATCCGATATCCCGAATGTCCAGCCCGATACCGGGCATCAGACCAAAAGCCTGCCTTCGAGCACGAGCGGGGTCCCGTCCACCGAAACCTCTGGCCGCATCGAAACCACGTCGAGATGGACCGGTACCTGGACCTTCCCGCCGATCGCGGCGGAGGCCCCGAAAGCGACGTGGGCGGTGCCGAGGATCTTCTCGTCCTCGAGGATGTTGCCGGTCAGGATCGCCTTCTCGTTGGTGCCGATGCCCAACTCGGCCACGTTGGTCCCGTCGGGTCCGTGGGCGGTGAGAAGCTCCATCAACTTCGCGCCCTCCGCCCCGGTCGCGCCAACCAGATGGCCGCCCTCAACGGTCAGGCGCACGGGCTCTGAGACCTTGCCGACCCCGGCGATCGACCCGTCGACGACCAGTGTCCCTTCGGCGGTCGCGGGTGCGATGAACCCTTCCCCGCAGGGCAGGTTGCCGAAGGCGCCGGTGGCGGTCAACTCGCCGGCGTCGGGGATCGCGACGCGGCCCTCGAGGCCGAGCCGAAGGTCGCTGCCGTGGTCGCAGGTCAGGCGCGCTTCGGTGCCGCGGTCGAGCCGTTCGGCCACCCGGTGGCCGCGGCGGCGGAGCTTTTCCATGTCGTCGCTCATCACCCGGGCCAGCATCTCGACGGTCGCCCCGGGCAGGGTCGCGACCCGGGTTCCGGACTCGCTCGCCTGCTTGCGGGCCGCGGTGTGCGAGAGTGACTGGACGGTCGGAGCCAGCAGAACGTCGGCCGCGATCATCGCCTCGGCGATCGTCTTCGGCGGCTCGCCGGCATGGGAGGCGCGCTCGGTCATCACGGCCAGCACGGCCTCCGCTCCGGCCGCCTCGGCCTCGTCTCTCAACGCATCGCCGAGTTCCCGCGTGGCGGGGTTGGCAACGACCAGGACCTCCTCGTCGGGCCGCACC
>Ga0182738_1000669_pt1 | contig 45567 bp, 35 predicted proteins | sample eDN5th30CBELigMG_FD_128876 | JGI IMG/M metagenome (GOLD analysis project Ga0182738, IMG submission 128876) | Enriched Miracle-Growth compost microbial communities from Emeryville, California, USA - eDNA 5th pass 30_C BE-Lig MG (version 2)... ... | reverse complement strand
CCGGCGATCAACAGGTCGTCGCGACCGTCGCCGTTGAAGTCGCCAACGCTCAACCCCTCGAAGTTGATCGGGCCGAGGGCGAGGCTTCCCGACTGTCGATACACGCCGTCCTTGGGGGTGAGGAACAGGAGCGACTTGGTGCTCTTGTCGAGCAGGACGATGTCGGTCTCGCCGTCTCCGGTCACGTCGAGCGCCGCGGCCCCTTGGATCTGGGCCGAGCCTCGGCTGGCGTTGTACTGGTCTTTGACCTCCCACTGCCCCTTCGAGTCGATCGCGACGTGGCGCGCGAAGGTGTTTTGGGCGACGATCAGGGCGGGGCCTTTCAGGTCCATCCGGCTCAGCCCCGAGGCGGTCGCGCCGCCGAGCGGGCCGAGCCCTTCGGTGAAGGGCGAGAACGTCCCGTCGGCGCCTCCCACGAGCAGGATCGGCGATCCGAAGGCGCTGAAGAGGATCAGGTCGACGCGGCCGTCGTGGTTGACGTCGAAGGCGCGGATCGCCGTCGGAGCGCCCGAGAGGCCCGACACGGCGACGGTTTCGGCCGGGCCGAACTTCGTCTCCTCAAACTGGCCTTTTTCGCCGAGACAAACCGCGCGCAGCTCGAACTTGTCTCCCCCGGCCGTGGTCCGCGAGGCGTAGACGATGGCCGGCGGCTTTGCGGGTTGAAGCTCGGCCAGGCCCATCGCCACCGGCTCGCCCTTGATCGGCACGGGGGTGGGGAAGCCGAGTCGGCCGTCCTCGAACCGGCTTTGGCCGATCTGCTTTTCCTGTTCCGAGAGGACGTAGAGTTCGTCGCGACCGTCGCCGTCGAGATCGGCCAGCGCCGCCTCTTTGGCGCCGAGAAGGCTGGGGAACGACTCGCCGGCGCTCAGGCCGTTTTTGCCGGTCTGGCGGTAAACCCAAACCTGGGCGTTGGCCGGCTCGGTAACGACAACGTCCTTCTTTTTGTCGCCGTCGAGGTCGCCGACGGCCAGCGCCCTGCCCCGCTCACTCCCTTTGGGGAGGCCGAAGAAGATCAGCCGGCCCCATTTCTGGTCGGGGTCGTCGGCCGACTCCACAAACTTGTAGACCTTGCCCCGGCCCGATTGGGTCTCGACCGTCAAAACCTCCGCGCCGGGCTTGCCGTCGATCTGGCCGAAGGCGATCGACCGGGGGGGTTCGAGGGCGAACTGGCGCTCGGGGCCTAGCTTCTTCTCGGCCGAGCCGAATCGGACGTGAATCGGGTGGTCGGTCCCGCCGTCAAGGATCACCAGGTCGTGGTCGCCGTCGCCGTCCAGATCCTGAATCTTGACCATCAGGGGGTTGGACGCGGTGTGTGGGATCCGCTGGGGCTCCGAGAGCTTCCCGGGGCTCGTCTGATGGATCAGGATCAGCTCCCCTTCGGAGATCAGGGCGATGTCGTCGCGGCCGTCCTGGTCCAGGTCGCCGACGGCCAGGGCGTGGGAGCTCTCCAGCGCCTCGCCGGAATTGACCTTCTTCGGCTCGGAGAACTTCCCGCCACCCTCATTGTGGAGGATCTGGACCTCGGCGGGCGTCCCGTAATAAACGATGTCGGGCTTGCCGTCGCCGTTGAAGTCGCCGACGCCGAGGCTGACGACCTCCTTGTTCACCGGGATGCTGACCAGTCTCATCCGCTTGTCGGAATCCAGGTCGTTGACCTCGGCGCGGAAGGGCCGAGACTCGGCCTCGCCCTCGGGCCGCTTGCTGGAGAGCAACAGATCAAGCCGCGACCGCGCGTTGTTGGCCACCAAGACGTCGGCCGTCCCGTCGCCGTCGAAATCGGCGACGGTCAAGTTGCCGATCCGATATTCGAGCTTGTAGAGCTCCAAGGACTGGAACCCGAAGTAATCGGCGAGCTTCGGCTTCGACTCTCCAGCGGGTTCGTCGGCCCGGCTCCTTCCGTCGGGTCCTCCGACGACCAAGAGCCCCAAGCCCAGCAACAGGCGGATCAAGACGTTTCGGCGGATCTTCGGACGGATGGTCATCGGACGGCTCTCGGCGATTGACAAGGCGCGGCCGGGTCTCCATCGCCCGATCCGCCAGGCCAACAGCCCCCAGACTACGGCCCCCTCGCGACATCGGCAAGTGGGGGACTTTTTTGGGTTGGAGAAACCCCGCCGTTCCGCTCTTTTTCTCCCGCGCTCGGGGGTTGACGAGACGCCGACCCGACCGCATACTTATGGACGCTTGGCCGAAGTGGCGGAATGGCAGACGCGTCGGACTCAAAATCCGATGGGGTAACACCCGTGTGGGTTCAAGTCCCACCTTCGGTATCTTCGAGGCGACGCCTCCCGAGTTTGGGGGCGTCGCCTTTTTTCGTTGGGATCCGGCGGATTCCGCCCGCAAGGCGAGCGACGCGAGCCGGCCTCAGCGGAGCAATTCCTCGAAGGGGATAAGAGCGATTTCCCGGCCGTCGAGCGTCAGGGGGAGTGAATCGCCAGCCCGAAAAATCTCGGCCCGAGCGTATTCGCCCCGCCCTTCGACGACCCTGGGCTCGCCATGAACAAGGATGCGGCGGCCGGCGACGTCGACGACCCAATAGACTGGGATGGCGGCCCTCGCGTACATTTCAAGGGCCGTGGTCAGGTCCTCCCGAAGGCTGCTCACGGCGATCTCGATGAGCAGGCCAACATCCGCCGGCCCGGGGTAACGCTCGGGCGAGGCGAAATCCAGCGGGCTCGCGCCGCGGATCACGGCGAAGTCCGGGAGCGGGGCGTTGGTGGGGTCCAGGACGATGGTGCTCTCGGGCCAGACGCTCCATCCTTTTGGCAATCGGCTAGCCACGGCCCAGTTGACGGCAGCCCCCACGTACCCATGCGCCTTGGTCTTGGCCATTTTCTCGAACAGCCTCCCTTGGCGGAGGAAGACGCGACGGTCGCGCGGGATGAGCCCCGACTCGACCATCCGGGCGAAGAGTTCAATGTCGAGATCGAACGGCGCTTCCGTCGGCGGGGCTTTCGAGCGAGGTGTTTTGATCGCGGACGTCATGGCGTTGTGCTCCCGCTTCAACGAAGCCCGGCGGTCAGGAAATCGTTCCGATCCGCATGCCGCCGCGCCCAAGTCCAAGATATCGGCGAGGAGATCCCGCCTCAAGCAGAGAGCTAATAACGGACGCCCCTTCGGGGACTGAAAGCCGAAGGAGGCCAACCCAGGTTACGAAGCGCCAAGGAACTTCAACAGGGCCTCGGCGCTCATGAAGCCGGCGCGGTTCAGGACTTTGCCGTCGGCGTTGATCAAGACCATGCTCGGGATGCCCTGGACCCGGTATCGCCAGGCCAGATCGGCGTTTTGCTCAAGGTCGATGTCGAGGACCACGGGGACGACCCGCTCCGCGAGCGCCCTCTTTACCTCCGCCCTCGGAAAGACGCTTCGGTCCATCACCTGGCAGGGCGGGCACCATTTGGCCGTGAACCGGAGAAGCGCCGGCTGGTTGCGCTCGGCCGCCAGCGCGAGGGCCTTGTTAAAGTCCGTCCGCCAAGTGGGCGCGGAGGCGTCCTCCGTCGAAGTCGTTTCAGTCGTGGTCGCCGGGCCGTCGTCCTTGGGCGTTTCGTTGTCTGGCATCGCGGCGGTTAGCCCCATGGCGACGCCCGCCAAGAGCAGGCCGACTTTCAACGGATTCCAGAGGTTCGGGCGCATCATGACATCTCCTTGCGGCTTTCACCAATTGTTTTGGGTTGGGGAGTGGTGGCGGGTCGGATGAGGGCCGGCGGGTTTGCGGACGAACCGCGGCGAGGGGATGGGAGGGCGAGGCTCCCACCGAGCCCCACGCCCAGCGTCGGCTCGGCGGGAGCCTCGCCCTCCCACTATTAAACGCGACGAGCCATCACAACCGGATGTAGGCGTATCCGCTTTGTTGGAGGTCGATGACCCGGAGGAAGGCTCCCTTCACGAGCGAGACGCCGGGAGCCACGTCGGACTTGGCCCAACCGTTCTCGGCGCGTCGGCTGTCGCAGAGTTCGACGTGGATGCCCTTCTCGACCATCTTGGAGATGAGGTCGGCGCTGGGGTTGCCCTTCGACTCTTTCTTGACCCGGTTCCAGGCGTCGTCGGTCAACAGGTGCGCCGCGCCGTCGCCGTGGAAGACGGCCCGGATGTCGAGTTGCTTCGGGTCGACGCCCGAGGCCACGTAGGCGTCGTGGAGCTTGTTGACGTAGAAAAGGCCCTTGCTCACCCCGTCCTTCATCTCGCCGGTGGTGATCTGGAAGACGACCCTGATCGGCCCTTTGTGCTTGATATCGATCACCGGGCGGTCGTCGGCGTCTTGGGCCGTCGCTTTGGCTTCGCCGGCCGAGGCGGACATCGGGAGCATTCCCAGCGATCCGATCGCCAGCATGCAGGCCGTCGCGAACCCGCGGCCCATGTTCAAAAGCATCCTCGTATTTCCATTCATCAGCGAGAGCTCCCTTCGAGCGTGTCCAGGATTTGGGAACGCATGTGGAGGCCCGGTTGATCGACGCAACGGATGTTGAGTTCTCCGTCGGGTCGTATGGGCGAATGACGATTCAAATACTTCTCGATCGCGTCGTGAGTTGAGAGACCCAGCGGTTTGATGTTTTGGCCTCCTCGAACGCGGTGAAGCGCGTCGGGCGGGGCGCCCTCGCGGTGTCCGGCGGCCACCGTGTATGTCTGGTGGTCCTTCAGGGGTTCGCCGCCGACGAACGCGCCGGCGAGGCGACCGCCCTCGGGGGCGTGGCGCTTGAAGTCGACGGTCATGCCCGAGACCCGCCCGAGCCAGCCGCCGTGGAGCTTTTGGGGGTCGTCGGCCAGGGTGTTTCGCAGTTCGCCCTCCCAGTACTTGCGGAGCTGGGCGCCGGTCGCCTCGCCTCGCTGAAGCTCCAGCGGGATCGGCAGCCAGTTCCAAAGATCCGCCACCGTGATCGGCCCGGGGGCGGTCGGGGGAGAGAAACGATAGCCGTTGCTCAGGGCGATCTCGGTGCCGGCGGCCTCGCGGAACGAGTCGGTGATGAGCCGGTCGAGCGACGTGTTCAGCACGTCGTAGCGCGCCAGCCACGAATCGGTTCGGCCGATCTCCCTGTTCATCCGGTCGCGGTGAGGGGCGAGCGCGGCCTCGACGACCTTCTTGACCTTCGGATCTTCGGGGAACAGCTCGGGACGCAATTCGACCAGCCGCCAGGACCGATCAACGATCTTTTGGTCATCGCCGACGTTGATGTCGAGAACGCCGACGAACGAGGCGAACGAGCCGGCTTCAACGACCCAGGTGTTTCCTCGAATGATCGGCTCATATGTGCGCTCGTGCGTGTCGGCCGAGAGGATGACATCGACGCCCTCGAGCGAATCAGCCAGGCCAATCGACTTGGGCAGGCCGATGTGCGTCACCAGAACCAGGAGGTCGACCTTGTGCCTCTCGCGAAGCTCGGCGACGTACTTCGGCAAGACGCTCTCGTCGTCGAGCGCCAGCCCCGCGCTAAGATGCGGGGGTTGCCGGGTCGGGATTTCGGGGTCTGTGAAGCCGAGGAAGCCGACTTTCAGGCCGTTGACTTCCTTGATGAGGTAAGGCTTGAAGAGCAGCTCGCCCGAGTCCTTCTCGCGCATGTTGGCGGCGATCATCGGATATTGGAACTCGGCGGTTCGGTCCTTCCACGCCCGCGCCCCGTAGGCGACCGACCAGTTGCCGGGGATCGCCAGATCCAGCCCAAGCGCGTTCATCGGCTCGACGACCACCTGGCCCTTGGTCCAGGCGGCGGGGCCGGAACCTTGGATCGTGTCGCCGCCGTCGATGAAGACCAACTCGTCGGCCCGCTCGGCCCGAAGCCGGTTGAAGACCGTCGCGATTCGGGCCAGCCCGCCGACGCCCTCGACGTACTCGTCGCGGTCGCCGCTCCAGAACAGCTCGGGATGAGGCTCAAGCTGCGCGTGGATGTCGTTGATGAACACGAGCGAAACCCGCCGAGGTTTCGATTCGTCCGACCGCGGGACCTTCGCCGCCGCGGCGACGGGGATCGCCAGAGCGGCGACGACCGCGATGAGCGCGCACAACGAACGCATTCCTTATCTCCAGGAACTAAGAACAGGGAAACGGGGAATAATTCGCCCAACTTTTCCGGGACGTTGTTCACCGGCGGCTTACGCCTGGCGATGGGTGTCGGAGGCTCGACGGGGCTTGGCGGGCACGTCCACGTCGAGGCCGGCGGCCAGCCAGGCGCCGAACGAGCCGGGGACGTTGCGGACGTCGAAGCCCTCGCGCTTCAAGAGGCTCGACGCGATCGAGGCCCGGTAGCCGGTGCCGCAGAAGGTGGCCACGGGCTTGTCGCGGTCCAGTTCCTTCCACTTCTTCGGGATCTCGGGAAGAAACATGTATCGGGCGTGGGGCGGGTGGCCTTTGTCCCACTCGCTCGGCTGTCGGATATCGAGCAAAACCAGGTCGCCCGACTTCGACCGCTCGCTCAACTCGTGAACCGAGATTTGGTCGATCGTCTCAAACGTCTTGCCGGCCAAGGTCCAGGCGTCCATCCCGCCGTCAAGCACCGCGGCGAACTTGGTCAGGCCGACGCGGGCCAGCCAGGCGACGGCGTCCTCGGCCTTTCCGCCCTCCGGCAAGACCAGGGCGATCGGCCGGCCGGGGTCGAGCAGCCAGCCGCCCCACATCGAGATCGTCGGCGAGTGGCCGATGTTCATGGCCCCGGCGATGTGCCCGCCGCCAAAGGCCAGCATGTGCCGGGTGTCGAGCAGCTGCGCGTTCTCGTCGGCGATGACCTTCTCGAACTCCTTGGGCTTCAGCGCTTTGGGGACCGGCAGCTTTCCGAGGATCTCCGGGCCTTCGGCGTTGACGACCTTCATCCGAGGCCAGTAATAAGGAACCGGGGGCTGTCGGAACAGCAGGTCGTCGATAAACGCCTTCTCATCATCGAATTGCAGCGCCGGGTTGCTTTGGCGCTCGGTGCCGAGAGTCGCCACGCCGTCGCGAGCGATGATGCCCGCCCCGCAGGGCGAGCCGGGCCCGTGCGCCGGGTAGATCGGCAGGGCGTCGGGCAGGTCCTTGAACGACGTTCGCAGCGACTCGAAAAGCTGACGCGCCAGCCGGTCGGTGTTCTCAACACCCATCAGGTCGGGGCGGCCGACCGAGCCGGCGAAGAGGAAGTCGCCGGTCAGAAGCGCCCACGGTTTGGAGGCGCCGCCCCGGGTCGAGACGAGATAGGCCATGTGCTCGGGCGTGTGCCCCGGCGTGTGGATCGCCTTGATGGTCACGCCGCCGACCTTCATCTCGTCGCCGTGCTTGACCGGGTTGATCTGGAAGCCGTACTTGGCGCCCCCCTCGACGCTTGAGAAGATCCCCGCGCCGGTTCGATCGGCCAATTCCCGACTTCCCGAAACGAAGTCGGCGTGAATATGAGTCTCGATCGCGTGGGTGATGGTTAGCCGGTGCTTCCTGGCGAGGTCGACGTAGACGTCAACGTCGCGCCTCGGGTCGATGACGGCCGCCTTGCCGGTTAGGGCGTCGCCGATGAAGTAGGAATAATGCGCGATTCCGCCCGACTCGATCGTCTCGAAGATCAGGCCCGGGGGAATCTCCCCCTTGGCGGGCTCGGCCGCCTTGGCTCGGCGAAGGGTCGCGGTCGCCGGGAAGAACAGAGCGCCAAGGCCGACGGCGCCGGCGTGCTCCAGAAGTTCGCGTCGCGTGGTCATTGACTCATCTCCTTGTTCGGTGTTTCGTTCGCCCCGGAGCGGACGGCCGCCCCATCGGTCCCCAACGTCGAGTCCCCTCGAACCAACTCCAGCCCCTCGGCGCGCCAGTCAACGATTCCGGCGAGCAACCGGCGGGCCGGCAGGCCGCGGTCGTTCAGCGAGTGGACGCCCTCGCGGGCCATTTGGCACCATCGGCCCCGACAGTAGGCGACCAGCCGGTTGTGGGACCGAAGCGACTCCAGATCGGCGTCGGAGAAGTTCGGATACGGTTGGGAACGCGCTCCGGGAAGATGACCGGCGCGGTATTCCTCGATCGGCCGCAAGTCGACGAGGGCCACCCGATCGCGGGCGACATCCTCGACAAGTTCCCGAAGGCTTGTGTTTCGGAAAACGAGTGGGTCGTTGTCATCGGCCCGAGCCGCCTCGCGCAACTCGGGCAAGACCGCCTCGGCGGCGCGCTGGGCGGCCGCCAACAGCCCGAAGATCTCGGGCGAATCCACGCGGAGCCAATGCTCTCGGCCGCGCTTCTCCTCGACAACCATGCCGGCCGCCCGAAGCACCTTCAAATGGGCGCTGGTGGCCGCGACGCTCTCGCCCAGCTCTCGGGCAAGATCCCCCACCCGATAGGGACGCTGGGCCAGAAGATTCAAGGCCCGCAGCCGAACCGGACTCGCCATCGCGTGACCGATCCGGGCTATCTGAACGTAGTGGAATGGTCTCATACCCCTATCATGAGGGGTGATTGTCAAAAAGTCAATCGTATTTTTGATTATTTTAGGTTCTAGGCTGGCGCGATCAGGGGGCGCACGACGGCCCCTCCGTTCCGCCCCGGTTCCAAGGCATCCGGGCGAGCAGCATCCCCATGCCGCAGGTGTCGGTTATCCCCGCGAAGACAAGACCCGCGCCGACGAAGCCCGAGAGTCCGAGCCAACCCGGATGGACCGCCGCCCCCAAGATCGTCCCCAGAAGGACCAGCGACCCGGCCGCGATCCGCACCTGGCGCTCAAGCGAGATCGACTTCTTGCCCCGAACCACCGGCAGTCCGGCGGCCTCCCAGGCGATCGTTCCCCCTTCGACGCTGACGACGTTCGAGAACCCGGTCGCCTGGAACCGCTCGGCCGCCTTCCTTGACCGTCCCCCCGATTGGCAGATCACGTACAAGGGCTGAGACCGATCGCCATTGCGAGCGCTTATGACCGCCGCCGGATCCAGCGAGTCCAGCGGAACCAACCGCGCCGGCACGGCGTGGACCGACCGAAACTCCGACGGAGTCCGCACGTCAATCAACTCCACCTGCTCGCCCCGGCGAACCCGCTCGCCAAGCTCCCCAACCGTGGTCGTCGCCACGCTCATCTCATGTCCCCCTCTTATAACAAGACTTCGATCGACGACTCCAACCGCCGGGCTTCCCCCAGTTGATCGCTTTGCTATAATCGATCGTTGTGTAGTCCGCCAACTATATTCCTAACGAGTAGGATAGTCAACGTAATGAGTCCGCCGATTCCCGACGAGTTCCTGGACCTGATGGCCGAGAAATTTCGGATGCTCGCCGATCCGACGCGGCTGGCGATCCTCCGCGCCCTGATGGAGGGCGAGCGAAGCGTCGGCCAGGTGGTGGAGGCGACCGGACGGAACCAGGCGAACGTATCGAAGCATCTGAAGATGCTGGCCGACTCGGGTTTGATCGCCCGTCGCAAAGAGGGGCTTCAAGTCTTCCACCGGATCAACGACCCGTTGGTGGAGCAACTCTGCGGCCTCGTCTGCGAAACGATCGCCCGCCAAGCCCGCGAGGAGATGGTCCAGAAGGCTCGGCTGCTCAACGGCTGGAACCGGGCCGAGCGGGAGGGGTAAACCGCGTTCAAGCTGGGATCCGGATTTTTTCCTCGAACTCCTCGGGAAATTTCAACCCGGAGGACGGGCGTTCTTGCCTGTCCAGACTCGGCGCCGGACAGGCAAGAACGCCCGTCCTCCGGGGGCGTTGTTCTTTCTTGGTTGTTCCGGCTCGCCCCAAGGAATCTCAAACGCGGGTCAAACGCCGGATTAAGGCTTCGGCAGCCGGGTATTGGTTGATGAGTTCCGCCCGGGTTCCCTGCTCGTAATCGTCGAGGTCGAAGCCGGGGGACATGGTGGCGCCGACGAGGGCGAAGGGAGCGCCGGGCTCCACAAGCGAGCCTTGCCAAACGCCGGCCGGGACGACCAGTTGGGGCGTTTGGCCGGCGAGGAGGTCCGAGCCGATCAAGACTTCGCGATGGGCGCCGTCGGGGAAGAGTTGGAGCATCCTCAAGGGGCCCCCCAGGTAGAGGTGATAAACCTCCTCGGTGGGAAGCCTGTGCATTTCCGAGAACGTCTCGGGCGTTAAGAGGTAATAGATCGACGTGCCGAGCGCCCGGGGACCCTTGCCCGGATAGGCGTTGGGAAGCGACTCCGCCGAGCGAAAGGTCTCGCGGAAGTATCCTCCCTCGATCGGATGGGGCTGGAGCCCTAGCTTTTGGATGATCTCTTCGGGGGCAAGCATGGCGAGGACCTTTCGCAAGAGGGGCGGCATGGGAAAAAGAGGCATGACCAAGCGCGTGGTTGGCCGATCTATTCCAATATAAAGACGCGGGGTCGGCTTTCTCTTGTAATTGGGATGGCGAGGCTCCCACAGAGCCCCACGCAAAGCCACAACTCGGCGGGAGCCTCGCCATCCCGGACCAACACGGAGGGACGGAGCGATCATGAGACGGAGCGCCCTGGCGGCGGCGTTGTTGATGCTGACGCCCGGATTGAGGCCGGCCCGGGGATGGGAGGACCCGCCTCCATTGACCGCCCCCGCGCTTGAGCCTCCCGCCGAGCCTCCGTCCGCGGCGTCGGCGCCGAAGGAAGCTCCCCGTCGCCCGCTGTTGGTGATCCCGGGAGTCACGGCGCCCTCGGGTTCGTCAACGACGCGGAAGCCGTCGCCGGCGCCCCCGCTTGACGGTCCCCAACCCCCACGGCTCGCGACGGCCGGCGAGAATGTCGAGCCCGGGGTTTCGCTCTCCTTGACCCTGGAGCCGATCCCCCCCGACGACGAGAAAAAGCCCAAGGAGGCGAAACCCGTCGCCGACCCGGAGGAGGAGCCCTCGGCCCCGCCGAGCCCGGCTCCAGCCCCCCACCGCTTTCTGGGGAGGCTTTTGGGGTCGGAGGGAAATTCGACCTCCTCGGGGGACGGAATCACGATCGAGCCTCACTCCGACCCGGCCGTCGAGGCGGCGGTGAAAAGGCGGGTTGAGAAGCAGATCCAAGAGGAGCTTGGCGACCGGGTCCGCGATGTCGAAGTCCTGGTCAAGGGCCGCGAGATCCTCATCAAGGCCCAGGCCTCTCGATTCTGGCACCGTCGATCCGCCCGCCGAACTCTCGACGCCCTCCCTCTCCCCTCCGGATACCGAGGGCGCGTCGAGATGGATTGACCGCGATGGTTGCCCGCGTCGCGAATTGCCGACATCGGCGATGGTCGCCGCCCCCTATCGCCGGGGGATGGGTGCCGATATCCTGTTCTCATCGAGTTTGCCGGCGTCGGTGAGCCTGGATTTCGGCAGCTAAAGCAATTCCGCGACGCGAGACGATCTCATGCGCCGATTATTCGCCGCGATGGTTGGCCTGGCCTTCCTCCTTCCGTTCGGAACGCAACCGCAGGCGCGGGGCGATTCGCCGCCGATTCGCGTCTTGTTTCTGGGGGATCGAGGGCATCACGCCCCAGCCGACCGCGCGGCGCAGATCAAGCCGGTCCTGGCCCTTCGGGGGATTGATGTCGTCTACACCGAGAACCTCGACGAACTCAAGTCGGAGACGCTCCGCGAATACGACGCGGTCTTGATCTACGCCAACATCGAGTCGATGCCCCCCGAGCGGGAACAGGCGCTTTTGGACTACGTCGAAGGGGGCGGCGGATTCGTCCCGATCCACTGCGCCTCGGCCTGCCTGCCCAACTCGGATCGGTATATCGCGCTGGTGGGCGGACGATTTCAGAGCCACGGGACGGGAGAGTTCGACGCGAAGATCGTCGAGCCCGATCACCCGATCATGGCCGGCTTCGAGCCGTTTCGGACCTGGGATGAGACCTACGTCCACGACCTCCACAACCCCGAAGGCCGGCGGATCCTCCAGGTTCGCGACCAGGAGCCGTACACCTGGGTCCGCTCGCAGGGCAAGGGGCGGGTCTTTTACACCGCCTACGGCCACGATTCGCGAACGTGGGAGCGGCCCGGGTTTCAGGCTCTATTGGAGCGGGGGATTCGCTGGGCGGCGGATCGGCCCGTGTACGACAGCCGGCCCACGGTTGCTCAGGGGTTGAAGCCGGTTCCGGTGGTCGATTCGGGGGTCGACATCCCCAACTACCTCGCCTCGGACAAGTGGGGCGTGCAGGGCGAACCCTTGCGGACGATGCCCAGCCCCCTCGAGCCGGCCGAGTCGTTGGCGCACCTGGTTCTTCCCAGGGGGTTCGAGCCCCGGCTGTTCGCCGCCGATCCCGAGATCGTTAAACCAATTTGCATGGCCTGGGACCACCGGGGAAGGCTTTGGATCGCCGAGAGCCTCGACTATCCCAACCGCAAGCTCCCAAGCGGCGAAGGGCGCGACCGGATCCTGATCCTTGAAGACCGAGACGGCGACGGCCGGGCCGAGACGTCGACCGTCTTCGCCGAAGGACTAAACATCCCCACCAGCCTTTGTTTCGCCGACGGCGGCGTGATCGTCGCTCAGGCGCCCGATTTTCTGTTCCTCAAAGACACCGATGGAGACGACAGGGCCGACGTTCGCCGGGTCTTGTTCACCGGATGGGGGACCGACGACACCCACGCCGGCCCGAGCAACCTGCGCTGGGGGTTCGACAACTGGATTTGGGGGATCGTCGGTTACGCGGGGTTCAAGGGTGAGGTCGGCGGCGAACGCCTCCGCTTCGGCCAGGGATTCTATCGGTTCAGGCCCGACGGGTCGAAATTGGAGTTCATTCGAAGCACCAACAATAATTCCTGGGGCGTGGGCTTCAGCGAAGAGGGGTTGGTTTTCGGCTCGACGGCCAATGGTTGCCCGAGCGTCTTTCCCGGAGTGCCGAACCGCTATTACGAGTCGGTTCGGGGATGGTCGCCCAGCGTCCTTCAGTCGATCGCCGCGACGAACAGGTTTTACCCGGTGACCGACAAGGTCCGCCAGGTTGACTGGCACGGCGGATTCACCGCCGCCGCGGGGCACGCGCTCTACACGGCCCGGACGTACCCCCGGCCCTACTGGAACGCCTCGGCGTTCGTCGCCGATCCGACGGGGCACCTCGTCGCCACGTTCACCCTCCAGCCCAGGGGGAGCGGCTTCGCCTCGTACAACGGCTGGAACATACTTGCGAGCGACGACGAGTGGACCGCTCCCATCGCCGCGGAGGTCGGCCCCGACGGAAACGTCTGGGTCATCGACTGGTACAACTACATCGTCCAGCACAACCCGACCCCCCAGGGCTTCAAGACGGGCAAGGGAAGCGCCTACGAGACCCCTCTCCGCGACAAAACCCACGGCCGGATTTACAAGGTCGTCTGGAAGGACGGCGAGCCAACGAAGCAAGGTCCGCTCGATCCGAACGACCCCGCCGGACTCGTCGCGACGCTGAAAAGCGACAACCTGCTTTGGCGGCTCCACGCCCAACGACTCTTGGTCGAGCGCGGCGATACCGACGTTGTTCCCGCGCTTCGGAAACTGGCCGCCGACCGCTCCGTCGACGCGATCGGCCTGAACCCGGGCGCGATCCACGCCCTCTGGACGCTCAAGGGGCTGGGCGCCCTCGACGGCGGCGACGCCCAATCCTTCGGCGCGGCGGCCGAGGCCCTGAAGCACCCCTCGCCCGGTGTTCGCCGGAGCGCCCTGTTGACGCTGCCGCGCGACGAAAAGGCCATCGAGCGAATCCTGGCCGCGGGCTCGTTGGGCGACCCCGACGCCCAAGTTCGCCTCGCCGCGCTCTTGACCCTGGCCGACCTGCCGACCAGCGCCGACGCCGCGCGGGCCCTGGCCTCGGCCCTCGTCGCCGGCCTGGGCGAGGGAGACCGATGGCTCACCGACGCCGCCACCAGCGCCGCGGCGGCCCACGCCGAGCCCTTCCTAAAAGCTCTCGCCGAAACGAAGGCCGACGAAGCGCCGTCCAGGACGTTGCTCGGGATCATCGGCCGCGTGGCCGAGCATTACGCCCGGGGCGGCCCCGCCGACACCGCCGGCGCCCTGCTCGCCGCCCTGGCTCCCGCGTCCGAAGCTCCGTTCGGCCGGGCGGTCGCCGGGGCCGTCGTCTCGGGCCTGGTCAAGGGCTGGCCGGCCGACCTTCGGGCCAAGCTCGACCCCGAAGCCGACGCGGCGCTCGTCCAGCTCGTCGACCGGCTCCCGCTGGAGGCCCGAGGGAGCCTGGTGAACCTCGGCGCCCGCTGGGGGAGCGAGGCTTTGAACGAGGCCGCGGCCTCGATCGCCAAGGCGCTTTTGGCCACGTTGGACGACGAATCCAAATCCGACGCCGAGCGCGGCGAGGCCGGCCGTCGGATTATCGAGCTTCGTCCCGAGGATGGCCAGGCGGCCTCCGACCTCATCGAGAGGATCACACCCCGGACCTCCCCCGCCCTGTCGAGCCGGCTGGTCGAGGCCCTGGCGACAAGCCGGGCGAAGAACGCGGGCGCCGATCTGATCGCGGCGACTCCCGGCATGACACCCGCCGCCCGCTCCGCTTCGATCCGCGCGGCGCTCGGAAGGGCCGACTGGACCAAAGAGTTGCTCGACGCGGTGGAGGCCGGCCGGCTCGGTTGGGACGAGTTCAGCCTTGACCAGCGCCAGGCCTTGGCCTCGCACCCCTCGAAGGCCATCGCCGAGCGGGCCCGGAGCCTCATCGCCCAGGGGGGGGCCCTGCCCGACGCCGACCGCCAGGCCGTTATCGACCGGCTCTCCAAGATCGTCATGGAGGGAGGAGACTCGTCGCGTGGCAAAGCCGTTTACGTCGAGCATTGCTCGAAGTGCCACAAGCATTCCGGCGAAGGGGGCGACGTCGGCCCCGACCTCACCGGCATGGCCGCCCACCCGCGCTCGGAGTTGCTCGTCCACATCATCGACCCCAGCCGGAGCGTCGAGGGGAACTTCAGGCAGTACACCGTCGCCACCGACGACGGCCGGGTCTTCAACGGCATTCTGGCGTCGGAATCGAAGACGTCCATCGAGTTGCTCGACGCCGAAGCCAAGACCCACGTCATCCTCCGCGATGAGATCGACGAGCTAACCGCCTCGCGCAAGTCGCTGATGCCCGAGGGCTTCGAGAAGCAGATCGGCGACGCCGACCTCACCAACCTGCTGGCCTTCCTGACCCGCCGGGGCAAGTTCCTCCCGCTTGACATCCACAAGGCGGCCACCGTCGTCACCACGCGCGGAATGTTCTACGACGAGAAGTCGATGGGCGAGCGCCTGGTCTTCCCCGACTGGTCGCCGAAGATCTTCCAGGGAGTTCCTTACCAACTCGTCGACCCGAAGGGCGACCGCGCGGCGAACGCGATCATGCTGTATTCCCCCCTCGGCTCAACGCCCCCGACGATGCCGAAGTCGGTGGAGTTGGCCTGTAACGCTCCGGCGAAGGTAATCCACATTTTGGGCGGCGTCAGCGGCTGGGGCTATAACGGCGGCGAGGCCGACAAGACGGTCTCAATGATCGTCCGAATCCACTACGCCGACGGCCAGGTCGAGGACCATCCCCTTCTCAACGGCGTCCACCTGGCCGACTACATCCGGGTGATGAACGTGCCGGGCTCTGACTTCGCCTTCAACCTGAACGGCCGCCAGCTTCGTCACGTCGCCGTTCGGCCCGAGCGATCCGAAACCATCGACCGGATCGAGCTGGTCAAAGGGCCCGACCGCACCGCGCCGGTCGTCATGGCGGTGACGCTGGAGAGCGAGTGACGGGCCGGCCGAACCGGCTCGATCTTGAAACTCGGCGTCCGCGCCCCTACCCTCGGTTCCGTCAAACGCGCCGGTCAGGTCGGCGTGATTTGGGTGATTCGCGGCGACCATCGGGTCGCTGAATGCCCTTGTGGAGATCGCGAACGTGAGGCATGGATTTGTTGTTGTGTTGATGGCGGCCGGTCTCGTCTCGCCGTCGATGGCGGCCGACGAGTCGGCCTGGAAACCCGCTGAGGGAACTCTAAAAACGCGATGGGCGGCCAAGGTGGATCCGGGCGCGGTTCATCCCGAGTATCCCCGCCCGCAGTTGGTCCGGGAGAAGTGGACCAACCTCAACGGCCTCTGGGAGTACGCCATCCGGCCCAAGGGAGAGGACAAGCCCGCCGAGTTCGACGGCAAGATCCTCGTCCCCTTCCCGGTGGAATCGGCTCTGAGCGGAGTGAAGAAGCCGGTCTCGCCCGGGCAAAGGCTCTGGTATCGCCGGACGTTCGAGGCCGCCAAGCCGGCCGATGGTTCGCGGCTCTTGCTCCACTTCGGCGCGGTGGATTGGGACGCGACGGTCTTCGTCAACGGCAAGAAGGTCGGCGAGCACAAGGGAGGCTTCGACCCCTTCACGTTCGACGTGACCGACGCGCTGAAGGCCGACGGCAACGCGCAAGAGATCGTCGTCTCGGTCTGGGATCCGACCGACGACGGAAGCCAACCACGCGGCAAGCAAGTCCTGAAGCCGCACGGCATTTACTACACGGCCAACACCGGCATCTGGCAAACCGTCTGGCTTGAGCCGGTCCCGGCCCGGCGGGTCGAGTCGCTGAAGATCATCCCCGACATCGACGCCGGCGAGGTTCGCGTCACCGCCGGGCTCTCCACCGATGACCTGGACGCCCCGGTTCGCGTGAGCGTGCTCGATGGTGACAAGACGATCGGCGAGGCGGTGGGCCGGCCCAACTCGGCCATCGCGGTCAAGATCGACGATCCGAAGCTCTGGAGCCCGGATGAGCCGTTTCTGTACGACCTGAAGGTGAGCATCGACGGCGACGAGGTCGGCTCATATTTCGGTATGAGAAAGATCGAAATGGGCAAGGACGGCGCGGGCGTCAACCGGCTGTTGCTCAACGGGAAGCCCCTGTTCCAGTACGGCCCGCTCGATCAAGGGTGGTGGCCCGACGGTCTCTACGCCGCGCCGACCGACGAGGCCCTGAAGTTCGACGTGGAGGAGACGAAGCGTCTAGGCTTCAACATGATCCGCAAGCACGTGAAGGTCGAGCCGGCGCGCTGGTATTACCACTGCGACAAGCTGGGGATCCTCGTTTGGCAGGACATGCCGTCGGCCAACAACAAGGATGAAGACTCGCGCGAGCAATTCGAACGCGAATATGAGCGCGTGATCGACTCCCTGCACAATCATCCGTCGATCGTCATGTGGGTCCCCTTCAACGAGGGCTGGGGCCAGTACGACACCGAGCGCGTCGTCGCCTGGACCAAGAAGCACGACCCGACCCGACTGGTCAACAACGCGAGCGGCTGGACCGACAAATTCGTCGGCGACGTCAACGACATGCACAACTACCCGGGCCCCGGTACGCCTCCGCTGGAGCCGGAACGGGCGGCGGTTCTCGGCGAGTTCGGCGGGCTTGGTCTGCCGCTTAAGGGACATCTCGCCTTCGAGAAGGACAATTGGGGCTACCGGACCTACGCCAACAAGGCCGAGTTGACGAAGGCCTATCTAGATTTGATCGCTCGACTCCGGGTTCTGGCCGCGACCGGCCTCTGCGCGGGGGTCTACACGCAGACGACCGACGTGGAAATCGAGGTCAACGGCCTGTTGACCTACGATCGCGAGGTCTTGAAGGTGCCGGCCGAAGAGGTCGCGGCGGCCCACGCCGAGCTTTACAAGCCGGCGAAGGCCCAAATCCTCAGCGCCACCGCTCAAACGGCCCCGCAATCCTGGCGGTACGCGACCAAGGCCCCAACCGAAGGTTGGGAGAAGCCCGACTTCGACGACTCCGCCTGGCCGATCGGCCTTGGCGGATTTGGAACCAGGAAAACCCCCGGATCGATCGTCAACACCGAGTGGAACGGCTCCGAGATTTACCTCCGTCGCGAGTTCCATCTCGACTCCGCGCCCACCGGCGAACTCTGGCTGTCGATCCACCACGACGACGAGGCCGAAGTCTACATCAACGGCCAGCTAGTCGCCAAGTTCGACAAGTGGACGAAGAACTACATGCTTTCGCCTCTGGACGAGCGGGCCGCCAAGGCCCTCAAGCCCGGGCGCAACGTGATCGCCGTCCACTGTCATCAGGACGCCGGCAACCAGTTCATCGACGTGGGGATCATCGAGTACAAGCCCTGAGCTTGAGCTTCTTGGAGCGCGGGGGTTCGCTCCCGCGCTCCAACGCTCGCGTTCGGCGCCTGCTTTCCGTAGCCGGGGTCTGTGACCCCGGCGCGGAAGGCATTGACCTCAGGCTCGCGCCCGGCCTTACGGAGGCCGGCTACAGAAGAAGCCGGCCCACCGCCTCACGGAGGCCGGCTACAGCTCCGATCAAGCCTGAACCTCGAACGCCAGTTCAAGCTGCCTCAGACCACCGGAGGCGGGGGACGCCTCGGCGCCCTCGTCGCGTTTCCGGCCAAGCCAGTACGACGGGCGGAAGATCGAGCCGAGGGCGGTCAGTTCGTCAGGGGCGAGGAACAAGAGGTAGAAGGCCGTCATCTGCTCGCCGAAAAGCGGGACGTTGACCATCGGCCAGATGCCGGCGTGCAGAAGCACCCCCGCGAGGGCGACCCAGCGCCTGGTCGGACGGAACCAGAGCAGGAACGCCAGGGCGAACTCCAGCACCAGCGCGGTGTGGGCCATCAGGTTGATAACCAGGGTGTGGGCGGCCAGCCACTCCATGTTGAGGTTGCCGACCTCGTGGTTGAACAGAACGTAGTGGATCGACGTTCCCGACAACCACGTCCGCCCACCGCACTTCAGAAACGCCGTGATGAAATAGATCACGCAAAGCTGAATCTGAATCAACCGCTGGGCCCAGGGGTAAATCAAGGGCTCCGCGGGGGTCCCCCGGGCTCGGGCCGCGCGGCGGGCGTCGAGCGAGAAGGCCGCGCCGCAAGGGGCGAGCATCATGTAAAAGCAGGTGATCATCATCACCTGATCGGGTCCGCAATTGGTCAACAGGTTGCGGTTGTAAAACGAGAGCATCCCAAGATAAAGCAGAACGCTGGTGATCCGCGTTCGCCAGCCCAGGGTGAAGGCGACGGCCACCCCGGCGAGCATCGCGAGGGCGATCCGAACGGAGGTCGGATCCTGAAAATAGGCCAAGGGCGTTGGACGCAACGGCCCGGCCGTCACGGCGGCCTCGTCGCCTTGCAGGAGGCCGATGTCGGTGTACCAGAAATCCAGGTCGACCGAGATCAAACCCAGGTGGGCCAGGACCATCAGGCCGAAGAGGATCCGGTAAACGCCGAGGGGCTTCGCCGAGATGGGGGCGAACCAGAACCGGTTCCAGGCGCGGATCGGGTTCATCGGTGGACCTCGCTCCAGGTTTGAAACTCAAAGGCGGCCAGGTTGGAAATGCCCGAGGGGGCCATCGGATCGGATTTTCCCGAACCAAGCGGCGGCGGGGCCTTGACCTTATAGAAGAGGGCCACGTGAACGGGAAAAGCGTCGGCGGGGATGTCGAGTTGTCGGACGACGTGCCGGGCCGCCATCTCGCGCTGGGGGGCGTATTCGTCGACCAGCAGGTTCGCCGCCAACTTGGGATGGCGGAATTTCGGCACCTTCGAGAGCCAATCCAGGTCGGCCACCTTGGTGAACTCGTAGGCGTGGCGCATCCCCTTGGCGTCGATTACCTCCGACTCCAGGGTGATCGTGTCGTTCATCGGGTCCGGCGCGAACATCCCCCAGGACTGCCAGAGGCCGCAGGGGATCATGTAATACCGGAACTTCGGCATCAACAGCGCCTTGATCGGCGAGGGGGGCACCACCCACGCCAGCGTCGCGATGAGGTGAAAAACGAGGTAGGCCGAGATCGCCAACCTCCAGGCGTTCCATCGCCAGGCCAAAGTTCCCTCCTTTCGTTCCATCAGCAAGAAGCGAATTCCATCGAGACTTTGAGGGCCGTCAAGCAAAATCGCGCGAAATCTAGCGCAAATCCAAACGCCCGTCAATTCCAGTCTCCCGTCGGAAACGCGGTCGATCCGCCCGCCCCCCCTTGGTCTTGATGCCCGGGCGGCGGTGCGGGAAGCTGGATTGTCGCCGCCTCGCCCTTCGCCACGAAGAGACCCGCGCATTCCGGAGGATCGGCCCCCATGAGACCATTTCGCCCTCGCCTCGCCGTTCCGATCCTTGCCTTGGCGCTCGGCCCGGGGATCATCTCCGCTTCGGCCGGCGACGAACCGAGGCCGCCCCGTCCCGTCGCGGCTTGGGCGGCGGGACCGCTCGACGTGACGCTCTCGTTTCAAAAACCGGTCGAGCCCAGCGCGGTCTTCCCCCAGGGCATCAAGACGATCGCGTACCAGGGCGGTGATCCGCCGAGCCCGCTTGGCGTTCTGCGGTGCGCCGGGGTTCGACCGAGCGACGGCGGGCGGGTCTTGACGCTGGCGACCGACCCGCATCCCGTGGCCGCTCGTTACGCCATCGAAGGGAGTGGAATCGCATACGACCTAGGCGGCGTCGAAATCGCCTGGTTCGCGGGCGACGATCCGGGCGACGAGCCGGAATGGAGGGGGTGGCTGCCGACCTTGGATCCCCCGGCCTCTCAAAAGGCGACGCTCGGCTCGGCCCCGCATGAGAGGTGGTTCGCCGACATGGCCAAAACCGGCCGGCTTCGGCTCGAAACCCAGGCGAGGCTTCCCAGGGGAACGAACCGGCTGACGATCGAATCGAGCGCGGCGATCGTCGAATGCTTCTCCGGCGAGGGCGAGCCCGAAAACGGGGTCGAAAAGACGGGGAGCGGGGGAAGCCGCGCCGTCTTCGCGGTTGTCGACCCCTCCGCGCCCTTCTTTGTCTCATTGACGATCCAGACCGGCGGCTCGAAGGAGCTTCCAAGCGTTCGAGCGAGCTTCTCGTCGGAGGAGACAGGCGGGACCAAGGAACTGACGCGCGAGCAACTGCTTCTTCCCTGGGCGGTCCTCCCGCCGCCGCCGGCCGAGATCGCGGGCGAGCCGATTCCCGACCTATCCGGCGGCGACCCAGCCCGGGGCGAGGCGGTCTTTTTCAGCGACGAGGCGCTTTGCTCCCGTTGCCACGTCTTCGAAGGAAAAGGCGGAACGGTCGGCCCCGACCTGTCGAACATCCGGGAGAAATCACCGGAGAATCTCTACCGGAGCATCGCCTCGCCAAGCGAGGAGATCGCGCCGGAGTATGTCTCTTACACCGTCTCGCTCAAGGACGGCCGGGTCGTCGCCGGCGTGGCCCGAGCCGAGGGGCTCGACGCCCTGCGCGTCACCGATTCCGACGCCAAGGAGACCCAAATCCCCCGCGCCGAAATCGACGAGATCCGCCCCGCCTCCACCTCGATCATGCCCGCCGGCCTGCTTCCCGTCCTGGGAGACGCCAAGGTTCGCGACCTGATCGCGTTTCTGAGGCGAGGAGCCGACAAGACTCCGGGCAAGGAAGCCAAGTCGGCGCCCTGATTGCCTCGGGCGTCGAAGTCGAGCGGACCGCGATGTCCCGTCCGTTATAGGCTCTGTTTGAGAGCCCGTCGGATGGCCCTTCCCGGGACCGCCGATCTCCCAATCGGCTCCCCCGGCGCGGTCGCACCCGGGTCGGACGCTTCGCGCGACGGATTGGCCCGGATGCCGATCGAGAGATCGGCGGGCCCGGGAGGATATGCCAGATCAAGCCCAGAGCAAAAGAGAGAGCGCCGGCGCCGGCCAGCCCCCAAGCGATTCCCAATTGGGTTCGTTCGGCGCGGCCGGCGAAACCGGAATTTCGGACGTAAGTCGTTGTAGGAATTTCGGTTGTTGCGATTTTACCCGGCGCCGAGATTGGGTTCGTTCGGGCGAATTACAGCAAGGTCTCTTTGAGTGCAAACGTTGGGCTCTCGGGGAGAACCCGTGGCGCCTGGCGCGGAAATTGGCTTCGTTCGGACAAAATTGCCGGTCTTCAGCTCGAAGGGCGTCCCCCCCCAGAGCCAAGGGGGGCCGTCCCAAAGCCCATCGTCTCTCCGGGGTTTTCCCAGATAGAGACTTGAACGCCGAACCGCCGTCGAACCACCCAGATTGGGTTCGTTCGGCGCGACGGCTTGGAGCATGGCTTTGGAGCCAAAGCCAATTCCAGAGGCCATTTGCGTCGTCCGGCCTCGGCGCGGAGATTGGCTTCGTTCGGCCAAAATCGCGCGGTTCGTCGCGGCCTCGAGGGAGAAAATTGGCTTCGTTCGACCAAAATCGCGCGATTCGTCGTTCAACCTCGGGCGTGGAAATTTGGCTTCGTTCGGCCAAAATCGCGCGGTTTGTTGCTCGGCCTGAGGCGTGGAAATTGGGTTCGTTTGGCCAAAATTCCCCGATGCGGCGTTCGGCCCCGGGCGTGGAAATTGGGTTCGTTTGGCCAAAATCGCGCGGTTGGCAGCGGCTTCTGATTTGCGGATTGTCAAAGAGCGAGGGAAGGCGAGAACCCTCCACCTCATACGATCAGCGGCGGAGGGCCGCCGATTTCATGATTCTGGAAATCTCCGCGCGGAATCTCGGAATTTTCCAAAAGGACCGCCGGAATCCCTCGCGCGCGGGCTCGGTGTTCCCCGTCGATCCGGTCGTCTCACGATGTCCCGTCCGTTTGAATTCGGCCCGAGCCTTCAGGCGGCGGCGTCTTCGGGCGCTTGGTCTTCGTCGGTTTCCTCGACCTCTTCGGGTTCGTAGACCAAGAGGTTCGCGCGGTGGAATTCTTCGTGGGTGATCTCGAAGGGAGCGCCGTTGATGGCCCAGAGGGCTTCGACGACCTCGTCGATGTCGCCTTCGGGCTCGTCCCAGATCGCGACGAGGGTTTGTTCGTCCCGAACCAACACTTCGAGTCCCTGGTCCGTCAGGTGGCTCGCCAGTTCGTCGCGCTTCGACGGGTCGGCGGTGAAGGTCCAGCGGATCATGTCGATGGTCTGCTCTTCGCCGGCGGAGCTCATGGCGAGTCCTCCCTCCGTGGAACGTGAAAATCCGATCATCCCGCTCATTCGAATCGACCGCTCGACCATCAGGCTTGAGCCAACCGACGAAGTCCGGGGATGATTGGGGGTAAGGTTCCGTTGACCCCCAAAGGAGTTCGCCCGCCATGACGATCGTTCAAACGATGCGAAGCCAGCTCGCCCCGGCGATGAAGGCCCGCGACGCGGCCAAGACCGGGTTCCTCCGTTACTGGATCGCCCAGTTCACCCTGGGGACCGGCGAGGAAGTCTCCGACGCCGAGGCCATCAAGAAAATGCGGTCGGTGCTCAAGGAGGCCAAGACCGGCGCGACCACCTTCACGGCCGAGGAGCTGGAAATGCTCCGCGAGTGGGTGCCCGCCAGCCTGACCACGAAACAGATCCTCGACGAGCTCGACCCGGTCGCCGACCAGATCCGCGCCGCGCCCAAGGACGGAGCGGCCTTGGGCGTCGCCATGAAGGCCCTGGCCGGCAAGCCCGTCGAGAGCGAGGACGTCAAGGCGGTCGTCGAGTCGATCCGCCGCCAAACTTGAATCGCGCGGCGCATTTGTTTAACGTGCATTGAATGTTCGATGTCGGAGGATCTTTGGGAGGGCGAGGCTTCCGCCGAGCCCCAAGCCAGGCGCCGGCTCGGCGGGAGCCTCGCCCTCCCGAGACCCGACACCACGAATCAACACGGCAATCGGGGGGCGCGAGAGCATGGATCTTCGAGGGCTACTCCGCGTCTTGGCCGTCTGGGCGCTCCTGCTTCCGGGCGTCGCGATCCAGGCCGCCGAGGAGCCTCCGTCCGCGCCGGGCGACGCCGAGAAGGCGGCGTTCTTCACCGGCAAGGTCGAGCCGATCTTGAAGAACCACTGCCTGAAGTGCCACGGCGGCGAGGGCAAGATTCGCGGGGGGCTTCGCGTTAACGGCCGCGAGGGGTTTCTCAAGGGAGGCGACCTCGGACCTTCGGTCGATCTCGACGCGCCCGAGGAGAGCCTGCTTTTGGAGGCCCTTCGGTATGAGGGGCTGGAGATGCCCCCCTCCGGCCGGCTTCCCGACGAGGATGTCCAGATCATCACGCGATGGATCGAGATGGGCCTGCCGTGGTCCGGCGGGGAGGCGATGCCCCCGCTCGCGGAAACCCACAAGCCCGACGAATCCATAGGGGACGCCGCGGGCTGGCCCTTCCACTCGATCGTCCGCCCGCGCGTCCCGGACGTGAAGGCGTCGGGCTGGGTTCGCGACCCGATCGACGCCTTCCTGCTCGCCAAGTTGGAGGCCGAGGGGCTCGTCCCCGCCCCCGAGGCCGACCGTCGGACGTTGATCCGTCGCCTGAGTTACGATCTGACCGGCCTTCCCCCCTCGCCCGAGGAGGTTGAGGCGTTCGCCGCCGACGAGTCGAGCGACGCCTACGAGCGGCTGGTTGATCGGCTGCTGGCCTCTCCCCACTATGGCGAGGCGTGGGGGCGGCACTGGCTCGACCTGGTCGGCTACGGCGAGACCAACGGCTACGAGCGCGACTCGGCCAAGCCGTTCGTCTGGCGATATCGCGACTACGTCATCGCCGCGTTCAATCAAGACAAGCCCTACGACCAATTCATCCACGAACAGCTCGCCGGCGACGAGATCGCGCCCGATTCGGTCGAGGCCCAGATCGCCACCGGCTACTACCGGCTTGGCCTCTGGGACGACGAGCCGGCCGACCGGCCCCAGGCCCGCTACGACATGCTCGACGGCATCGTCTCGACCACCGGCCAGGTCTTCCTCGGCATGACGATCGGCTGCGCCCGGTGCCACGACCACAAGCGCGACCCGATCCCCCAAACCGATTACTATCGCCTTCTGGCCTTCTTCATCGACATGGGCGACCAGACCGGCCTGGAGGTCCACCAAATCGGCGGCGAGAAGGGGCCGAAGGTTCTTTCCGTCCGCGAGAAGGGCCGGGCCGAGCCTCACGTCTTGTTGCGTGGCAACCCTTATCTGGTCGGCCCGAAGGTCGAGCCCGGCGTTCCGTTGGCCATCAATGTCGACGGAACGGCCTTCACCGGCGAGCCCGGCAAGCGTCGGGCGCTGGCTGATTGGCTGACCGACCCTCGCAACCCAATGACCGCCCGAGTCTTCGCCAACCGCCTTTGGCAGTACCATTTCGGCCGGGGGATCGTCCCGACGCCCAACGACTTCGGGGCCCTCGGCGAGCCGGCCACGCATCCCGAACTGCTCGACTGGCTGGCCTCCGAGTTGATGGACGGCGGCTGGAAGGTCAAACGAATGCATCGGATGATCCTTCTCTCAAGCGCCTATCGGATGTCGTCGAAGGCCAGCGCCGAGGGGTTGACCCGCGACCCGGCGAACCAGTGGTTCTGGCGGTTTCCGATGAGGAGGCTCACGGCCGAGGAGGTTCGAGACTCGATCCTCGCGGCCAGCGGCGCGCTGAACCTGAAGGCCGGCGGCCCCGGCGTCCGGCCGCCGATCCCCGCCGAGGTCCTCGCCGGCCAGTCGGTCCCGGGCAAGGGGTGGGATGTCTCGCCTCCCGTCGAGGCCGCGCGGCGAAGCGTTTATGTTCATGTGAAGCGATCGCTCCTGTTGCCGATCCTTGCCACCCACGACGCGGCCGACACCGACGCGAGTTGCCCGGTTCGCTACACGACGACCGTTCCCACCCAGGCCCTCGGCCTCCTGAACGGCTCGTTCTCGAACGAGCAGGCCGCGCTCTTCGCCAAACGTCTCGAAACCGAATGCGGCGCGGGAGACCTGGCGGAGAAGGTGCGCCGGGCGCTCGTGCTGACCACCAACCGCGAGCCCTTGCCCGACGAGGCGGCGCGCGACCTGGAGTTTGTCCGGTCGTTGCAAACCGAGCACGGTTTGTCGGAGCGCGAGGCGCTCGCGCAATACTGCCTGCTCGCGCTCAACGCCAACGCCTTTCTGTATCTCGACTGACGGGGGGGAGAATCCTTATGAGTCACCCGAGCGGATTTCGCCCTTCCGGCGGCCAATTTTGCGGGCGAACCCGGCGCGAGTTTCTCTGGCAGACCGGGGGCGGCTTCACCGCGACGGCTCTTGCCGGGCTGTTCGCGGGAGATGGATTTCTAACCCGACAAACCCGCGCCGCCGACGGCGCCACCCCGTTCGTCAGCCCGCTCGCGGCCAAGGCGTCTCCCCGGCCCACGAAGGCCAAGAGCGTGATTTTCCTGTTCATGTATGGCGGGCCGAGCCATGTCGACACGTTCGACCACAAGCCCAAGCTGTACGGGCTTGACAACAAGACGATCGAGATCAAGACGTTCGGCCGCGGCGGCAAGCGGAACGAGGGGCGGGTGGTCGGTCCCAAGTGGGCGTTTCGTCCCTATGGCGAGTCGGGCAAGATGGTCTCGGATCTGTTCCCCAACCTGGGAACCTGCGTCGACGACATGGCCTTCGTTCACTCGATGTACGCCGAGTCGCCGATCCACGGCTCGGCGATGCTGATGATGAACTCGGGCCGTCTCATCAGCGGCAACCCCTGTTTGGGCTCCTGGGTCACGTACGGCCTGGGGACCGAGAATCAGAACCTTCCCGGCTTCGTGGTGATGCTCGACAAAACCGGAGGGCCGATCAGCGGGCCGAAGAACTGGTCGAGCGGCTACATGCCGGCCGTTTACCAGGGGACCGTTATCCGCGCCGACGGCGTGCCGATCCACGACCTGGCGCTTCCCCCGGGGACCGATCGCGCGACCCGCCGGCGCTTGCTCGATCGGCTCCGCGAGAAGAATGAGGAACACCTAGCCGAGCGGGTCGACAACTCCGAGTTGGCCGCCCGGATCGCCAGCTACGAGCTGGCCTTCCAGATGCAGCAACACGCCCCCGAGGCCGTCGACTTCGCGAGCGAGACCGAGGAGACCAAGGCGCTTTACGGCATCGACCGCCCCGAGACCGCCGACTTCGGGCGAAAGTGCCTGCTGGCCCGTCGGTTGGTCGAGCGCGGGGTTCGGTTCGTCCAGGTCTATTCCGGCGGCGCCCACAACGACGACAACTGGGACGCCCACACCGACATTGTCGCCAACCACACCAAGCACGCCGGCCGAACCGACAAGCCCATCGCCGGGTTGATCCAGGACCTGAAGCGGCGGGGCCTGCTCGACGAGACCCTGATCGTCTGGGGAGGCGAGTTCGGCCGACAGCCCACCGCCGAGTACGCCCAGGGGACCGGCCGCGACCACAACTCCTACGGCTTCACCGTCTGGCTGGCCGGGGGTGGAATCAAGGGGGGAACAACCGTTGGCGCGACCGACGAGCTAGGCTCCGCGGCGGTCGAGGATCGTTGCCACGTTAGGAATCTTCACGCCACGATCCTCAACCAACTGGGGTTCGATCCCAACGCCCTGACCTATTTTTACGGCGGCCTCGACCAAAAACTGGTCGGCGTCGAGGGCGCCGAGCCGATCGCGAAGCTTGTTTAACGCCCATCACCCCGCGGGAGTCTTTCGATCATGGCCTCAAATTCAAAGGTCGTCCTCGCGCTGGTTCTCTCGCTGATCGGCTTTCAATGGGCGGTTCGAGCCGAGGCCCAGGAGGCCAAGATCACGCGGGAGGCCGTCTGCCGGTGGGCCGAGGCGCCGCCGAAGCTTGACGGCAAGCTCGACGACCCTTGCTGGCGCGCCGCCCGGCCGGTCGAGGACTTCGCCGCGTTTTGGGCGGGCGAGCCCCGGTCGGGGACGCGCGCCTACCTGGCCTGGGACGACGAGGCCCTGTATTACGCGGCCGAGATGACCGACGCCGAACTGCGCGCCTTCGGCGAGAAGCGCAACGAGCATCTCTGGGAAGGCGACGTCTTCGAGATGTTCCTCAAGCCCTCCAAGGATCGCTCCGAGTACTACGAGTTTCAGGCGAACCCCCGCGCGGTGGTCTTCGAGGCTGCCTTTCCCAAGCGAGGGCCGCTCCCCCACCCCTTCGACCAGGCCCCGGTTTTGGGCAACAAAGCCGCGGTCGCCCTGAACGGCACGCTCGACCGATCGGGCGACGTGGACCGGGGATGGACCGTCGAGGGCCGCATACCGTGGACGGCCTTCGCGCCCTCCGGGGGCAAGCCCAAGCCGGGCGCCGTCTGGTCGTTCGCCCTCTGCCGCTACGATTACGGCCCGGAGGGGACCGAGCCGACCTTGATGAGTTCGGCCCCGCTCACACAGCGGAGCTTCCACCGATTCGAGGATTACGGGAGCTTGCGATTTGAAGGGCCGGCCGCCCCCGCGAAAGAGAAGGAATAAACAGTCTTTAATCCTCGGCTCACGATCTCCTAATCTCGGTTCCGTAGAGTGGCTTCCGTCCAAGCCGATGCGTTGCCGCCCCTGGGATGGGTGGGGTTGGCGTTTTCGGCGCCCCGAGAGAACCTCGAAATTGGGAGATCGACATGAATCACTTCGTCGCCTTTTTGGTTGGGACGGTGGGGCTGCCTTTCGTCTTGGGGACCAGTTTCCCGGATGGCAAAATCCCGCTCTCCGAGGCTCCCTCGGCCGCGGTGAACGCGGTGAAGGAGCGGTTCCCCGGCGCTGAGATCCGCGACGGGGTCGAGAAGGAGACCAAGCAGGCCGGCGTTGTCTACGAGTTTGAACTGGTGAAGGATGGAAGGAAGATCGAGGCCGAAGTCAGCGCCGAGGGACGGTTCCGGGAGATCGAAACCGAGCTGACCGCTTCCGACTTGCCGAAGGCCGTGGCCGCCGCGATCGCCGAGCGGTTTCCCGGCGGCGCGGTGAGCAAGGCCAAGGAGGAGATCAAGCTCCAGGGCGAGCGCGACACCAAGGTCTACGAGGTCGACGTCGTTGCCGACGGAAAAGAGCTTGACGTCACACTCGACTCCAACGGACAGATTTTGGAAGTGGACGAGGACTGAGGGATTCGAGAACCGCGGCGCCGACCTTAAAATAAGGCCGGCGCCGTTTTGTTTTTCAGTTCTCGGATCGCTCGCGGCGGATGGTGACGCTGCGGCCCTTGATGCGGGTGCCGCGAAGGGCGTTTATGACCACGTCGGCCAGGTCTTCGGGTACCTCGACCAGCGAGAAGCGGTCGGCGATGTCGATGCCGCCGACTTGCCGGCCGGTCAGCCCGGCCTCGCCGGTGATCGCGCCGACAAGATCCTGGGGACGAACCCCCGCGGCGCGCCCGGCGCCGACGAACAGGCGGGTCATGTTCGCCCCCCGCCCCTCGCCCCAGCCGCCGCGCTCCTCGCCGCCCGGTCGCCGCCGTTCGCGAGGCGGCTTGCCGAAGGGAGACCGGCCATCGCTTCGGCCGCCGCGGGCGGGACGCTCGCGGTCGCGGAAGGGCTCGATGTTCGGGATCTCCTCGTCGTCTCCCTCGGAGCCGTTGGCCTGATGGAGCAGCTTCGCCGCGGCCATCGCGACCTCCATCACGTCGAACTCGTCGGCCAGCGATTCTACGATCACCCGATAGCGCTCCAGCTCGCCCTCGACGACCGCCTCGCGGATCGAGGCGCGGGTTAGCTCCAGCCGACGAGCGCGAAGGTCGGCGGCGGTTGGGATCTTCTCGATCGCGATCCGCTGGCCGGTGGCCTTCTCAATGATCCGGAGTTGCCGGTGCTCGCGAGGCTCGGCCAGGGTGATGGCGACGCCCTCCCGCCCCGCTCGTCCCACGCGGCCGATCCGGTGGACGTAGGACTCGGTCTCGACGGGCACGTCGAAGTTGATGACGTGGGAGAGGTGCTGGATGTCGAGCCCCCGGGCGGCCACGTCGGTGGCGATCAGAAGGTCGGCGTTCTCGCTCCGGAACTTCTTCATGACCCGATTGCGCTGCTCTTGGGTCATGCCGCCGTGAAGGCCGTCGACCCGGTAGCCCCGGCCGTTGAGCGTCTCGGTCAGCTCGTCGACATCGGTACGGCGACGGCAGAAGACGAGGGCCGCCGACGGGTTCTCGACGTCAAGGACCCGCCCGAGCGCCGCCAACTTGTGGGCGCGGGGGATGACGTAGGCCGTTTGCCGAACCCGAGGAAGCTCGCCCGCGGCCGGTGGCTCGGACTGAATTTGGATCTTCAAGGGCTCGGTCAGATGCTTCTTGGCGATCGCCGCGATTCGAGGGGGGAGCGTGGCCGAGAAGAGGACCGTTTGCCGCTCCGCGGGCGTGTCGGAGAGGATCGCCTCGATGTCTTCGGCGAACCCCATGTCGAGCATCTCGTCGGCCTCGTCCAGGACGACGATCTTCACGTGGTCGAGCTTCAGCGTCTTTCGCTTAATGAGGTCGAGCGCCCGCCCCGGCGTGGCGACGATCACGTCGACACCCCGCTCGATCGCCCGAATCTGTGGGCCGTAAGCCTGTCCACCGTAGACGGATAGGACCGACGCGCCCAGTCCCTTGCCGTACTTGTGGATGGCCTCGGCCACCTGCATCGCCAACTCTCGGGTCGGCACCAGCACCAGCGCGAAGGGGCGCGGGCGCTTCTTCTCCTCCAACGACAGCCGATGCAGCAAAGGCAGCGCGAAGGCGGCCGTCTTGCCCGTTCCGGTGGCGGCTTGCCCCACCAGGTCCTTCCCCTCCAGCAGCGGAGGGATCGCCTCGCGCTGGATCGGCGAGGGCTCCTCGTAGCCGAGCCCCGTCAACGCCTCGATCAATCTGGGGTCCAGACCCAGCGACGAAAAGCCCAAAGCCGTCGCGGTTGTCGTCGCCCCCTTCGCCCCACTCTTCACCATTCCGCTCAAATCCTTCCCTTCGCCCTTCCGCTTGAGTCGCCGCGCCGCGGCGCAATTCCCGCAATGTTGTCATTCGAAGCAAAAAACGGACCCCGATCGCCTCATTCCGCGATTCGGGGAACGGGAACGGGAGGCGCGGCCTTGGCGGGCCGGACCTCCCGGTTCTTCTGAAATCTATCGGAGTCAGACGTCGCAGAGCGTCACCGCCTGCCGAAGTCCGTCCATCGGGTCGCGAGTCGGAATGAACTCGTGCCCGACGTATCCCTCGTAGCCGATCTCCAGCAGGGCCTTCATTAACGAGGGGAAATGAATTTCCTGGTCCTCATCCAACTCGCAACGCCCCGGGTTGCCGGCCGTGTGAATGTGGCCGATGTGGTCCTTGAACTGGCGAAGCCGAGTGATGAGGTCGCCGTCCATGATCTGGACATGGTAGAAGTCGAACAGCAGCTTGAGGTTCGGCGAACCAACCCGCTTGATGATGTCGATGCAATAGTCCGTGTGGTCGCCCTGATAGCCGGGGTGTCCCTTCATCGGGTGGTTGGTCACGCGGGAGTTGAGCATCTCAAGGCAGAGGGTGACGCCGTTCTTCTCGGCGTGGCCGACGACCTTCTTATAGCCCTCGACGCAGTTGTCTGCGCCCTTGTCGGCCGGGATGTCTTCGGCGTAGCCGGTGAAGCAGATGACGTTCTTGTAGCCGTAGGCCGCCGCGGCGTCGATGGCGTCGGTCGTGGCCTTGATGACCCGGTCCCAGTGCTTGGGGTTGTTGAACCCCTTGAGGAACGGCGGATCGTCGCCCATGTCGATCTGGGCGATGGCGTTGGTCAGCCCGGCCTCCTTGAGCTTCGGAAAATACTTGGGCGGGATCAGCTCAATGCTGCCGCAGCCAAGGGCCTTGGCGTTCTTGATGAACTCGTCGATCTCCCAGTGGGGCTCGAAGCACCAGTGGACGATCGACTGCTTGATCCGGCCGTTCTTGATCGGCGACATGGAGGCGGCCTTCGTGGCCTGGGGCGCGCCCGCGAGCCCAAGCGCGGCCGCGCCGGCGACCCCCTTGAGCAGGTCGCGCCGGCTGGTTCCGTCCGAGGGATCCGGTCGGGAGCTGTCGAACGTATTCATGGGAGGTGGGGTCTCGCGAGAAACCGACGCGGCGGCGCGCGGAGGGTGTGAGGAGGGCCTTTGGGCTCCGAGGGCGTTTTTACCACGATACGGAATCTCGACCAAATTTGCGAGAGCCATCCTCGCCGATGTTTGGGAAGAACGACATCTCATCGCGCGGGCCCGTCGGAAATTGGGTTCGATTGGTCATTTTTTTGGCGATGGGCGCGATTGCCGCTCCGCATCCCCGGCCGATCTCAGGCGCCCCCGCCACGGTGCCGCCCCATCGCGCGGGCCCGTCGGATTTGGGTTCGTTCGGCGCGACCCCGGGTGACGCCGAATTGAACCCAAGTCGCTTTTGCTCCGACGTTTGCGCCACGTTGAGGCAACCGGGAAATTGGCTTCGTTCGGACACTTTTCCCCGATTTCCCGCGCGTCGGCCATTTCCAGGCGCCTGGGAAATTGGGATCGTTCGGACATATTCTCGCGATGTCCCGCGCGTCGAGCGTTTCCGAATTGGCAAAGAACCGCGGAAGGGCGAGACCCTCCCGCTTCATATAAGATCCGCGGGCGGTCGCCCGATATTTCATGTTTCTCAAAATCCGCCGGCCGATTTTGCGGGCCGCGTGGGCTCTCCCCCCGGGAACGCCGACCTCCCGATCGGCTCTTCTCCCTCATCGGTGGTCCGCCGCTTGCGGGCCGAAATCGAGTTGGGCGCCCGCCGGAGCGCCCGATCTCGGTGGATCGTTGCCCGGGGCTGAGAGCGGCCGTATAGTGGCCACTTTGATTTCCGTAAGGTTCAACCGTTGTGGCGACGGCGCCCGTCGCCAGCGCGAGGGCTATCCATGCGAGGCGTTTGGAAAACCTTGGTCGCGGGGGCGATGCTCCCGGGCCTCTTGGCGTGGGGGGCGGCCGGGGCGGCCGAGCCCGTCGGCCTGATCTACGACACCGACATTTGCGGCGACTGCGACGACGTGCTGGCCCTGGGGATGATCCACGCGATGCAGTCGCGGGGCGAATGCCGGCTGCTCGCCGTAACCATCAGCGCCGATAACGAAAAGGCCGCGCCGTTCGTCAGCGCCGTCAATACCTTCTACGGCCGGGGCGATGTTCCCATCGGCGTGGTCGGCGATGGGGGCGTTCACCTCGATAGCAAGTACCTGAAACTGGTCGACCAGAAGGACGACGGCGAATATCGGTATCCTCACGACGCCTCCGAGGCGCCTTCGGCGGTCGCCGTGCTTCGCAAGACCCTCGCCGCCCAGCCGGATAATTCGGTGGTGATCGCCCATGTTGGGTTCGCGACGAATTTGGCTCGGCTGCTCGACACGAAGGGGGACGAGCATTCGCCGCTTTCGGGCGAGGAGCTTGTGAAGGCCAAGGTTCGGTTCCTCTCGATCATGGCCGGGGCCTTCGAGCCGATTCGGGGCAACGCCCGCTACCTGGAATACAACGTCATCAAGGACGTGCCGAGCTGCGCGAAGCTGGTTAAGGGTTGGCCGACGGAGGTTGTCTTCAGCGGTTTCGAGATTGGCATCGCCCTGCCCTACCCCGCCACAAGCATTGAGCGCGACTACGGTTATGTGAAGCATCATCCGCTGGCCGAGGCGTACATCCTTCACGAGCCCCCGCCGCACAACCGACCCACCTGGGACCTGACGAGCGTGCTTTACGCCGTCCACCCGGATCGGGGTTACTTCGACCTCTCGAAGCCCGGCGACGTGACCGTTGAGGACGACGGATTCACCAAGTTCGAGGAAACGGCTGGCGGCAAGAGCCGTTACCTGATCCTCCGCGACGAGGCCCAGAAGGCGCGTATTCTTGAAGCCCTGGTCCAGCTTTCGAGCCAGCCCCCCGACGCCCGCGAGGGAGGCCGGCCCTGATGTCGAACATCGTTCCGAAACGAGGGCGAGGCCTCGGGTTGGCGCTCGCGGGGCTCGCCCTGGCGATGGCCGCGGGGTGCGGGTCGAACGACTTGGCGAGGGAGGGCGCGCCCGGAGCCGAGGCGAAGACGGGCAAGCCCCGGATCGCCCTGGTCATGAAGTCGCTGGCCAACGAGTTCTTCTCGACCATGGCCGAGGGCGCCAAGAAATACCAGACCGAGCATCCCGACGAGTTCGAGTTGATCGTCAACGGCATCAAGGACGAGCGCGACCTGAGCCGGCAGGTGGCCATTGTCGAGTCGATGATCGCCCAGGGGGTCTCGGCCATCGTGATCGCTCCGGCCGATTCGAAGGCCCTGGTCTCGATCTGCAAAAGGGCCCAGGACGAGGGGATCGTCGTCGTCAACATCGACAACAAGCTCGATGACGAGGTGCTCGCCCAGCAAGGCGCCAAGATCCCGTTCGTCGGCCCGGACAACCGCGCGGGGGCCAAGCTCGTCGGCGATTACGTGGCCAAACAGCTTAAGCCCGGCGATTCCGTGGCGATCATCGAGGGGCTCAAAACCGCCTACAACGGCCAGCAGCGGCTGCTCGGGTTCCAGGACGCCGCGAAGGAGGCCGGGTTGAAGGTCGTCGATTCCCAGAGCGCGCAATGGGAGATCGACCAGGCGAACCGAGTGGCCTCGGCCATGCTCGGCGAGCATCCCGAGATCAAGGCCCTGCTCTGCTGCAACGATAGCATGGCCCTGGGAGCGCTCGCCGCGGTGAAGTCCGCGGGGCGAGCCGGAGACGTTCTCATCGCCGGCTACGACGGCATCTCGGCCGTCCGCGCGGCGATTAAGGACGGCTCGATCCTGGCCTCGGCCGACCAGCACGGCGATCAACTGGCCGTCTTCGGCATCGAATACGCGCTTCAGCTGCTGGGAAGCGGCGAAACGCCGGCCGATCGGACGACCCCCGTTGAGCTGGTCGCCAAGCAGCCAGACTAAATCGCGTTTAAGCTGGGATCCGGAGTTCTTCCTCGAACCCCGCCGCTCAGCTTTCCCGCGCGGGGGGCAACCCGGCGGACAGTCCTCATGTCGGCTCCGACACCCGAGCCCATGAAAATGGGGGAACTGGAGACGGCACGGTCATTGTCTTCGGGGGGCGGACATTCCTGTCTGCCCAGAAACCAACATATTTGGATTAGGGCAGGCAGGAATGCCCGCCCCCCGGGGACGTTGCCCTCCCGCGGCAATGGAAGACGCCCGGTCTCGATCCGAGCGCGGTCTAAGCGAGAAAGAAGGCGTTGCTCTCTTGCAAACCTCGACATCTCCCACGCTAGCGATCCGCGGCCTGAGCAAGAGCTACGCCGCGCCGGTGCTCAAGGGGGTGGACCTCGACCTGCTTCCCGGTGAGGTCCACGTCTTGATGGGGGCCAATGGCGCGGGGAAGAGCACCCTCGCGCGGATTGTCGCCGGCTTGGGCAAGGCCGACGACGGGGCGATGAATCTGGAGGGCTCCCCCTATGATCCGACGGGAAAGCGCGAGGCCGAGGCGCGCGGGGTTCGGATCGTCCAGCAGGAGTTGACGGTCTTGCCAACCTTGACCGTCGCCGAGAACCTGTTTCTGGATCGGTTGCCGACCCGGCTGGGGCTGGTTCGATACGGCGAGCTAAAGAGGATGGCGACCGAGGCCCTCGCGATGGTCGGCCTGGATCGGATCGATCCGACCACGCCGACGGCTCGGTTGGGCGTCGGCGAGCGGCAGCTTGTCGAGATCGCCCGGGGGCTCAGCGGCTCTTGCCGCGTCCTGATCCTCGACGAGCCGACCGCCGCTTTAACCAGTCCCCAGGTAGACCGGCTTTTCGAGAACATCGACCGCCTGCGATCCGGTGGAGCGTCGATCGTTTACATCAGCCATCGCCTTGATGAGGTTCGACGCATCGCCGATCGGATAAGCGTCTTGCGGGATGGCAAGCTCGTCGCCACCCGCCCGGCCGCCGAGCTTGATTTGAAGGAGGCGGTTCGGCTGATGGTCGGCTCGAACCCGTCGCGGGATGATTTGCGCCACGCCCGGACTTTCGGCGAGGTCGTCTTGAACGTCCGGGGCCTGTCTCGGGGCGATCGGGTTCGCGACGTGGATTTCGAGGTTCGCCGGGGCGAGGTTTTGGGGATCGCCGGCCTGGTCGGCTCGGGGCGAACGGAGCTTCTCCGAGCGATCTTCGGCGCGGATCGGGCCGACTCGGGCGAGGTCTCGGTGGCCGGTTCGGCGCCCGGCCGGTTCCGCGAGCCTCGCGAGGCCGTCCGCGCGGGGCTCGGCATGGTTCCCGAGGAGCGGAAGTCCGAGGGGCTCTTGCTTCCGCAACCCATCCTGACGAACCTGACCCTGGGGCGGCTCGCTCTGTTTCAGAACCCGCTCGGCTTCCTGAGGAAGGCGAAGGAGCGCGCCGCGGCGGCCGAGATGGGGCGTCGGGCTCAGCTCAAGTGCGACTCGATCGACCAGCCGGTCGAGCAGCTAAGCGGCGGCAACCAGCAAAAAGTGGTCATCGGTCGTTGGCTTTTGCGCGATCCGGAGGTCATTCTTTTCGATGAGCCCACGCGGGGGATCGACGTCGCCGCCAAGTTCGCCGTGTATCAGTTGATCGACGAATTGACCGAGCGCGGAAAGGGCGTGGTGGTCGTTTCGAGCGAGACGGAGGAGCTGATGCTCATTTGCGACCGCATCGCCGTGATGTCCGCGGGTCGCCTCGTCGAGACCTTGGAGCGCGGCGAATGGACCGAGGAAAATCTGCTGGCCGCGGCGTTCCGAGGGTACGCGACGACTGGGACCGGGAGCGGAGGCCGAGATGAGCGCTGACGGGTTGGGAGATGGACGGAATTCGGCCGCGAGAATCTCCTGGTGGCGGAGCGCCGGGGACGTTCTGGGGATGCTGGCCGCGCTCGCCGCGTTGGTCGTCGTGTTCGGGCTGTTCAGCAACAACTTCTGGAGCCATCGGACGGCCATCACGATCGTCAACCAGTGCGCCGATTTGGCGGTGGTCGCCGTGGGGATGACCCTGGTCTTGGTGATCGGGGGGATCGACCTTTCGGTCGGCTCGGTGATGGCCCTCTCGGGCGCGGCGCTCGGGGTGGCGATGGCCGATTGGAACCTGCCGTACGGCGCGGCCATCTTGGTTTGCCTGGGCGTTGGGGCGGCCTGCGGTCTCGTCAACGGCCTAATCTCGGTCCTCTGGTCGATCCCCTCGTTCATCGTCACCTTGGGAATGCTGGAATCGGCCCGAGGCGCGACGTATTTAATCACCAAGTCGGAGACGAAATACCTGGGGCCGAGCGTCGAGTGGATCGCGCGCCCCCTGTCCGGTTTGGGAGCGTCGACGAGCTTCCTGATCGCCCTGGCGGTCGTGGCGATTGGCCACGTCTTGCTGACTCGGACGGTCGCGGGCCGTCGGATGATCGCCATTGGCACGAACGAGGAGGCCGCGCGGCTCTCGGGCGTCGACCCCCGGCCGACGAAGCTGGCGACGTTCGTCATCTCGGGCCTCACCGCGGCGCTCGCCTCGATTTTTCAGGTGGCCCGGGTCTCCTCGGCCGATCCCAACGCCGGCATCGGCCTGGAGCTTGGCGCGATCGCGGCGGTGGTGATCGGCGGCACGAGCCTGATGGGCGGGCGAGGCTCGGTGCCGCGGAGCTTCCTCGGCGTTTTGATCATCGCCGTCCTGCAAACGGGGCTCGACCACGTCGGGGCGAGCGAGCCCTCCAAGCGGCTGATCAGCGGCGCGGTCATCGTCCTGGCGGTGATTGCCGACGTGCATCGCAACCACTGGAGCGGCTCGGCCTCTCGGCTCTGGCGCCGCGTCAGGCCGGGATCTTCTCGGGCGTCGTGACCAACTCCGGCGCGTCCGGGGCGAGGGCCGTCCGCCGGCCGCTTCCCACCGTGGCGAAGACGGCCAGGGCCACGATGAGGAAGGCCGAGCCCGTCGCGCAGGCGCCCAGCCAGCCGAACCGCGTCCAGGCCGCCGCGCCCGCAAGCGATCCAAGCGACCCGCCGAAGAAGAACGACACCATGTAGACCGTGTTCAACCGGCTCCGCGCCTCGGGCTGGAGACCGTAAATCCGGGTCTGATTCGAGACGTGGGCGGACTGGACCCCCAGATCCAGCAGGATCACCCCGGCGACCAGCCCGGCCAGCGTCCAGCCGAAGGCCGCGAGCAGGACGAACGACCCGAGACACAGGATCAGCCCCAGGCCGATCGTCCATCGCGAGCCCCGGCGATCGGCGAAGGTCCCGACCAAAGGCGCGGCGAGCGCGCCCCCCGCGCCGATGAGGCCAAACAGGCCGACGACATCGGCGCCGTACCGAAACGGGGGCGCCGCCAGATGAAACGCCAGCGTCGTCCAGAAAACGCTGAAGGCCCCGAACACCATCGCCCCGTAGAGGGCCGACTGCCGGAGCGCGGGGGTGTCTCGAATCAGGCCGACGAGCGACCACATCAGCGATCCATACGAGGTTCCGCCGGCCGAGGGCGAAGATCGAGGCAGCCACCACTGGATGGCGACCATCAGTCCCAACATCAGAAGCGCGGCGATGACATGCATCTCGCGCCAGCCGAGGTACGAGCCGATGAATCCGCTCACCGTTCGGGCGCCCAGGATGCCGATCAAGAGCCCGCTCATTACGGTGCCGACGACCCGGCCCCGCTCGCTCGGCTCGGCGATTCCCGCCGCGAACGGGATGATCAGTTGCGGCGTGATCGTCAACGCGCCCAGCGCGAAGCTCGCCGCCGCCAGCCAGGCGAAGCTCGGCGAGGCCGCCACGGCGAGCAGGGCCGCCGTCGTCAGGCCGAGCATGATCTGCATCAACCCCCGACGCTCAACCAGGTCGCCCAACGGCACGAAGAAGAGCATCCCCAGCCCGTAGCCGACCTGGCAGAGCGTGGAGATCGCTCCCATGCGCTGGGCCGAGATCGAGAAATACTCGGCCATCTGAGCCAAAAGCGGTTGATGGTAATAAATGTTGGCCGCCGTCAGGCCGCAGCCGATCGCCATCACCCAGACCACGCTTCTCGAGATCATTGGTTGAACGTTTGTTTCGCTCCGTGTTATGCTGGCCGAGCTTCGGATTTCCGGCCGGAACGACTCCGGCGCGGATCAATGGCGAATCCTAAAGTCGCCGTCAAGCGCCCGCCCCCTGGAGACCTCGCCCATGTCGCGCCGGCTCGCCCTTCTTTCTCTTGCGCTTGCTTGGTTGGCCGCGCCGGCCGTTGAAGCGGGCGAACCTGGAAAGCTGATCGCCCTCGACCTCGCCGACCAGAAGGCGCGCCAGGTGATCGTCGATCGCGAGGCCGGGCAATACCTTGGCCATCCGACGACGGTCTTGCTTGAGGACGGCAAGACGATCATCGCCGTCTATCCCAAGGGGCACGGCAAGGGGGCGATCCAGATGAAGCGGAGCGCCGACGGGGGGCTGACCTGGTCGGATCGGCTTCCCACCCCGGAGAACTGGACGACCTCGAAGGAGACGCCCACGATTCATCGGGTCGTCGACGCCGAGGGCAAAAAGCGGCTCATCCTCTTCTCGGGATTATACCCGATCCGCGAGTCGGTCAGCGAGGACGACGGCCAAACCTGGACCCCGCTGAAGCCCATCGGCGACTTCGGCGGCATTGTGGCGATGTCCAGCGTCGAACGCCTGAAGGACGGCCGATACATGGCGCTTTTCCACGACGACGGCCGCTTCTTTCGAAACGGCGGCAAGCCGACGGTTTTCACCGTCTACAAGACCCTCTCCAACGACGGCGGCCTGACCTGGAGCGAGCCCGAGCCGATCGTCTCCGACCCGAATCTCGACTTCTGCGAGCCGGGCCTCGTTCGCTCTCCCGACGGGAAACAGATCGTCGTCCTCCTGCGCGAGAACAGCCGCAAGTCGAACTCCCACGTCATTCTCTCCAACGACGAGGGGCAAACCTGGACCGCGCCCAAGAAGCTCCCGGCCGCGCTGACCGGCGACCGCCACGTTGGCAAGTACGCGCCCGACGGCCGACTCCTCCTCTCGTTCCGCGACATGGCCGCCGACAGCCCCACCAAGGGCGATTGGGTGGCCTGGGTCGGCACCTATGATGATGTGATCAACGGCCGCGACGGGCAATATCGGGTCCGCCTGATGGACAACCACAACAAATGGGACTGCGCCTATCCGGGCGTCGAGATTCTTCCCGATGGGACGTTCGTCACCACAACCTACGGCCACTGGACCGAGAGCGAGCCTCCCTACGTCGTCTCGATTCGCCTGAAGCTTCAAGAGCTGGACGAGATGGCGAAGGGTGCCCATTGACTGGAAGACCATGTAGGGGCGGTCCCCCGTGGCCGCCCTCGCGGGACGGCGCGCTCGCCTGGGCAACTCGCGGGCCGGCGCGCCTTTCCACGCCGATCGCCCGAGGGCGGCCACGGGGGACCGCCCCTACGGAAGGCGTTTTTTTATGAGATGGCTTTTTAGCGACGGTCGGTGGAATCGCCGGCTGGTCCCGTCGCCAGCGGTTGCAACGACCGCGCGGGTTCGGCCTCGTCGTTCAGCGACGCCCAGGCCGTGATTCGACGGCCCTCGGCGTCGACGCCAAGCAGCTTCACGACCACGGGGCCCGAGCGCTCGCCGAAACCCGTCAGTCGGATCGGCCTGGAGTAGAGCGAGTCTCCCCCGCCGAGCGAGTCTCCGCCAAGAGAGGCGGCCAGTTCGTCGGCGGCGAGGCGCCCCGGCCTCGGAATCGACCGGTTCGGGTCGGGAGGCGGAACAAGCGGTTCCCAGGCCAGCGCGAGCAACCGGACGGGCCGACCGGCGCGCTCGCGAACCGTCGCCCGGAGCATCAAATCGCCGTCCGGCCCAACATGGGCCCGCGCCGAGAGGGAGAGCTTCGGCAGGTCTCGCGGCAACCGGGTGGCGCTGATCTGGAGCCGGGCTGATTCGGGCGCGGCGACATGGATCTCAACGGCCTTCGCGTCCGAGCGCTCGACCACCAGAAACCGGCTGCTAGTCCCCGCCGTCGTCCACGACTCCGGCCCGCCGCCGGCGGCCACGTTCGAGTAGTGAGGACCGGCGAGCAGCCAATCCCCGGGCGCACTCCCCCGGTCGTGGGGGTGCGATTCGGCGAACGACCCGGGATTCAGGCCGTTCATGAAGAGGTCGAACGACCAGCGCCGGTAGAGGTCGGCGAACGTCCGCCCGGTCGCCGCTTCGAGGTTCTCGACCCCGCAAAGCGGCGATTCCATCAAGGTCGACGGCAAGTCGGGTCCATAGCGATCGGCGCACCATCGCAGGAACAGGTAGGTGCTTCCCCGGTTTCCGTGCCCTCGGAACAGGTCGGCCGCGTAATAGTCGTCGACCACCAGCCGGTAGCGCTCGGGCCTCGACAGAAAGGCGCTGACGCGGTGGTCGAGGTTCGTGCCGCCGAAACCGTGAACGTCTTCGACCAGATGGGCGATTCCCTCGTCCAGCCAGCCCTCCTCCTCGATCGGCGCCCCGACATCGGCCTTCCGCCGTAGATACTTGCGCGTGAACGTGACGGCGTGCGTATATTCGTGCGCCACGACGGTTCGCAGATGGGGCCCCGGCCGAAGCGCCGCGCTCAGGTACATCATGTCGCAACGGTTGCCGAAGGGCGCGGGGTACGACTCATCGAGATCGGTTACGCGGACGTACCCGTCGACCGAGTGTTTTCCGTCACCCAGCCGGTTCAGCCAGCCCGAGACGAGGATCGTGAAGCGGCCGTCGCCGTCGACATCCTCGGCCAGCCCAAACGATCGGGCGGCGACGGGATAAACGTGATCGTCGAATGTTGAAACCACGTCGGCGAGGAAATCCGAACCGATGGCGCCTTGATCGTCCTCGGCGACGTAGACCTGAACGTGGCGGCCGACCGACTTGAGGATCCCCTTAACCGCCAGGTAATTGCTGGGGCTTCCCACGTCGCCATCGCGAACCATCATGTGAAAAGATCGTTCCGGGGCGGGGGGCTTCGGCGAGGCCGGAGCGGTCGGCGAGGGGCGGAAGGGCGAGAGCGACGGCGGGCGCGTCGGCCCGTCGTCGGCGAGCCGGGGAGGCGTCGCGTTTTCGACGGCCCGGGCTTCAAATTCGACGCGGAAAGGTCCCGGATCGGGCGAGAGGGCCGAGACGACCACGAGCAGGTCGCCGGAGTTCGGGTCCCCCGGCACCTGGAAAATCGCCTCGCCGCGCCGGACTTCGATGGGGACGAGTTCGCCGACCTTCCAGGCCGGCGCGGGGCCCTGGGTTCGCTGGGCGTCGGATGCTTCGGCGGGGGCGGATTGCGACGCGATCGCCGAGCCGACGAGCGCCGCGGCCAACCCTCGTAATGATCGACGTCCGAGCAACCAAGCCATGCCGAATCCTTCCGCCGAACCCCATTGCGAACCGTCAAGCGGCGCTGCCGAGACAGGCCTTTCGATCGGTTCGGTCGATCGCCCGGCTTGAGCCGATCGCAACGGAGATTCCGAATCGGTCGGAGCGGGAAAACTTGAGGATTTTCCTTGGGTGATTCGGCTTTGCGGAAACTGGCCGGCCTGTTTCGGAGGGGCTGGCGTAGGACTCGGGCCATTGGGAGGGCGAGGCTCCCGCCGAGTCGGCGCTTTGCGTGGGGCTCGGCGGGAGCCTCGCCCTCCCAAAATCAGGCGCGAAGCGTCAATACGAGGCAAGGAAATGCTTCGGATGGCCGATAACTCTCGAACGAGCGCGCCGGTTGACGCGGTCGTTGCCGTTCCGCATCGATGTCGGGTTCCCCCTCAAGAAAGGCCCAGAGCCATGATCCACCTTCGCGATCGTCGCGTCTTGCCCGGCCTTGGGTTCGGGATCCTCGCCCTGGCGATCCTGGCCACCTCCGGATGCGCCCGAGATCGTTATTACACGTCGGCCTCCGAGGGTGGCGTCTCGCGGGTCGTCCAGCGGCCGGTTCTCAACGCGCCGCCGGGCAAGCCGCTGTTTCTCGGCGGTTACGCGGGCGCCGACTACACCGGGAGAGGCGCGGGGCGGCGACCGTAAGGCTCCCATTCCCTCGGCCATCCGAGCGCCCCGAGCTTGGTTCTCCACGCCTCCAGCCATAGAATCCCGGTGGATCATCGCGCGGAAGGGCCGCGGGCAAACGCCTTTCGTTCGCGCGCTTCGCAATAGCTTCCAGAAGGATTCTCTTATGTCGCGGGGGACCCTGCGAATTGGGATCGTCGGCGCGGGGCGGATCGTCAGGGAACGCCACGCCCCAGGCTTTCGAGCCATTCCCGGCGTCGAACTCGCCGGCGTTTGCAACCGGCGCCGCGACTCCACCGCGCGCGCGGCCCGGGAGCTTGGGATCCCGAAGACCTACGCCAACTGGGAGGAGTTGACCGACGACCCGGACCTTGACGCCGTCGTCATCGGCGCCTGGCCTTATCTGCACTGTCCGGTGACGCTCGCGGCCCTCGGCGCCGGCAAGCACGTCTTGACCCAGGCCCGGATGGCGATGAACGCCCGCGAAGCCCAGCGCATGCTCGACCGCTCGCGGGTGGCGAAGGGCCTGGTCTCGATGATCGTCCCCAGCCCCCTCGGCCTGACGGGCGAGGCGTTCTTTCGCTCGCTGCTCGAACGCGGCCAAATCGGCCAGTTGCGGGAACTGCACGTCGACGGCCTAAGCAGCGACCTGGCCGACCCGGAGACCCCCCTCGGCTGGCGGCAAAAAACCCGATACTCGGGCTTCAACATGCTGAACCTGGGCATCCTGTACGAGACCGTCCTCCGCTTCGCGCCCCCGGCCAACCAAGTCATGGCCCAGGCTTCGAAGGTGATCCCGACCCGCTTCGACCCCGAAACCGACAAGCCGGCCCGGGTGGGAACCGCCGACAGCATCCAGGCCCTGACCACGCAGGAAGACGGCTCGCTCGGCGTCTACCGCCTCAGCGCCGTCGTCTGGCGCAAGCCGTTGATATCCGTCTCGCTGTACGGCTCGGAGGGAACCCTGATCTACGACCTTCTCCGCGATGAAATCCGCGGCATGACCCGCGGCGAGAAGGCCCCTCGTCCCCTGCCCATCCCCGACGCGACGCGAGGCGGCTGGAGCGTCGAGGCCGACTTCATCGCCGCGATCCGAGGCGAACGCCCCGTCACCCACACCGATTTCGAGACCGGCGCCCGCTACATGCAATTCACCGAAGCCGTCGCCCGAAGCTCCCGCCACCAGGTCCCCGTCCACCTCCCCCTCCGAGAGTTCTCCAACCCGAGCCTTTGAGCCTTCGCCGCTCAAGGACAATGAACCCGAAATTTTCCGACGCGCCCGCGCCGGTCGATCTTGCAAGCCCCCGCCGAAATCCGTAACATGCCTTCCATGACGGCCGGGCGTCTCGAAAGCCCTCGTCATTTCCTTGGGGATTGGTGTAACGGTAGCACGACTGACTCTGGATCAGTTAGTCTAGGTTCGAATCCTAGATCCCCAGCTTTACCGAAGCTTTGAAGCAAAGAGGAGTTGTGGCGAACGCCGCGACTCCTCTTTTTCATTTCAGCTCGGGTTCGTCGGAGGTTGTGGCGTTTCGGTCGGCTCCGCGGGAAGGAACTCCCGGAGCGGGCAGGAGAAGCCGGGGAGGATATCCTCTCCCGAGAGGCTCTCGGCTTCGAGCAATCGGGCCATCGATCCATCGCGGCGGTGGACCATGACCGACCGGGATTCGGGATAGACCACCCAGGTCAAGGGGATGCCCGCGGCCCGATAATCCGCGAGCTTCTCATCCAATTCCGAAGCGCGATCCCGGGGAGAAACCACCTCGACGGCCAAGTCGGGGACGATGGTGATCCAGCCCTTGGGCACAACGTCGCCGGGGAATCGCCCCGTCTTGATGAACGAGATGTCGGGCTTGCGGATCATCTTGGGTTCGTGAGGAAAGCACCGGTATCCCGCCTCGGAGTGAAACACCCAGCCGGAGTCATGCTCTTTGACGAACTGAACCAGGTACCAGAACAACATCCCGCCGACCCATACCGATTCGGCTCCCATGTCGGTCTTGATCAACGTCCCTCGAACGAGCTCGTAGCCCTTGCCATCGGGCATGCATAGTAGCTCATCCGGCGTGTGGAGGGCTTCGGTCGTGTTGGCCGCGCTCATGGTTTGGCTCTCCGGGTGTCTTCGCTGCTCGATCTCGCCAACCCGCGAGGCGATGACGCTTCGAGGCTGTTTCTTCCTCCTCGCCCACGATTTTACCACGAACGGGGCTTTCCGGGATCACGTTCAGGAAATGGCAAAGGGGGGGCGAGCCGATCTCGGTTGCGCCATCATTTCTCCGCGCCGTCGTCTTTCGACCGGTTCTCCGTCTGCGGCGGGGCTGGCTTGCCATCCTTGTCCAGCACTTCAAACACGGATTTCCCCGCCGGGTCCAAGTGGAGGCGAATGCGTTCGGTCTCCTTCTCGTCGCTGATGGCGAGGCCGGAGGTTCCATCCTTGTCGATGAACAAAGCGACGGGACCGCCCCCGCCCTTGCTGAGCGTGAGTAGGGAGCCGCCCCATTGGGTGGCGATTCGAGCCTCCGATTGTGAGGCATCGTCCGAGACGATAATGTCGCTCCATCGCTCTCGCTCGCTCTGTCCGTTAACGCATGCCGTCATCTGGATGTCGGGGCCGCCCCCGTCGAGGATGAACGCCGCGGAATCCTCGGGGAGAACTTGGATGGAAGCGAAATTCTTCCCGGTCCCGGAAAGGTTCACGTGGGATCCGAGATCGTCCAGCCACAGGGAAATTCGATCCGCGCCGGTCTCGTCGAGAAGGGATATCGCGGGGTTTCCGGCTTCGTCGGTCAGCATTTCAATTCGAGTCTTGCCGTCCTTGTCGACGATCGCGAAGCGCCGCGCCTTATCGTCCTCCCGCGGCATCGCACCCATCAGCAACCACAGGATTTGACTCGCCGTGAGGGCGATCACGGCCACGCGGAGCGTCCGAATCGTCCCCCCCCAGGGCCGCCACCTTGTCCGACAGCGCGGATTCGTTCATTGGAATCTCCCTCGGGGTTTGGACGCTGGATGGGATGAGGGGGCCGGGAGCCGATCTCCGAGGGCGTTGCGAATGTCGCCGCGCGATCGGCTTCCGGACCTCGCTCGACTTCAAGCCGCCTCAATCGTCATCATCGTCGTCCACCATGGTCACGGCCCATTCCGGGTAGGGAATGGCGGTGCCCTTGGTGGCTCGCCAAAGGATGCGGTTGAGGACGTCTTCGGGGGCCTTGTCGACTTCGCGGAAGTTGAGCT